>Ga0207421_10000764_pt1 | contig 41778 bp, 37 predicted proteins | sample SodLakKL_010_SED_4_FD_187542 | JGI IMG/M metagenome (GOLD analysis project Ga0207421, IMG submission 187542) | Alkaline sediment microbial communities from Lake Tanatar, Kulunda Steppe, Russia - 8KL_010_SED (SPAdes) (version 2) | ecosystem: Environmental > Aquatic > Non-marine Saline and...
AAATCTATTTTAAACATACCTTTCATCACCTCCTTTACTTGAAAACTTATGATGCATAAGTATAAAAAGGAAGATTAGCAATATATTATTGAACATTTGAATATAATTTTTTGGTTTTTCTACAGTTATTGGACGGTTTTTTGCGATAGCCTAAGAACGGTAGCAATGACACCAGGTTGTTTGATAAATTACCGAGTTTTCTGGCAAAACAAAAAAGGTTAATTTTGGAAGACTTTATGATGAGAATACTTTGTGTTTTGTTTTACTGAGATATATGCGGTGATTTTTAAATATTGATTAAAATTTTAATCATACTTTTGTTTAAATATTTCGACAATCTTTATTGAAAATCCTTCTTAAATAAAAAAGTTTTTTACAATATGAAGGTTAGGGTAAAATAAAAACCGGTTATTATCGAGTTTGCCAAATTAAAGTAAAATATATTGCTTAGGTGGAAGGAAATTTTATAAGGTAGAGTGAATATTACCTTATAGAATGTTTTTAATTTTATAACTACTCGCGCTGAGAAAAGACCTGGCTAAAGCAGGTTATATCTGAGTAGTTACCAAAAATGAGGAGGTTATTATGGCTACCCAAAAATTAATTCCTTTGCCTTTGGAAAATATGGATGAAACAGATATTTCTCTGGCGCATAGTTTGCAAAAATGGGCGGAAACCGAAGTTATTAACCGGAGATTAGAATACAGAGAAGATTATACAAACTTGCTATTACCTGCTATGCATAAGTTATTAGTGGATATTGAGATGCAGAAGATGCTTTGGCCGGAGAAATATGGGGGAGTGGAACATAACTCCCCGGAAGTAGCTTTTACGCTGGCCCATGCCCTGGAACAAATTGGCCGCGCGGATACGGGCATCGGGTTTATTTGTGCTTCTACTTATGCTCTGTGCAGTACTTTTGCCCTCCAACCCACTATGAACGATGAACTGTGTCGGGAATTTGCTCCTCAGTTTTGTGAAGGTAATGCCCCTGTTTTAGGTTCTCTGATTGTTCCCGCATATGGCAGCGAGGAAAGTGATTCTGCTACGGCATTCCGGGGAAAATACATGCAGGCCAACGCGCGAAAGGAAGGCAATGAATGGATAATCAGTGGCAAGGAAATACGCCCCCTAAATTCGGGAGTTGATGCTTCTTTATATGGGGCTTTTTGTTTTTTAGAGGATGAACAGGAGCCGGCATTTTTTATTATTCCCGCTCATTTACCCGGCATCAAAAGGGGAGATAATTTTATTAAAACTGGCCTGGCTGCCAGTAGAAATTGCATTCTGGATCTGGATGAAGTGCGCCTACCTTTAAACAACCTTGTTTTTCGGGGAGAAGCCCCTTACCGGAGGATGATGTCCTGGCTTTACATGGGAATGAGCGCAGTAACTGTAGGTTCACTTTTTGCTGTTTACGAAATAATAAAGGACTGGGGAGATACCAGGGTTATAAAAGGAAAAGGAAGTATTTTTAAGGAAAACCCTCTTACAGCTTCACTGATGGCGGAAGCAAGCAACGAGATATTGCTAAGCCGGCTTCTAACTCATCAGGCATCTCAGATGTTAGCTAATCCGGGTGCTTACGAAACCGGGGAGGATGAAAGGTTGTACATTTATGCACTGAGTATTACCAACCATGTTAGCAGTGCTGCTGAAAAGGCCATTAACCAGGTTATGGAATTAATGGGGTCGGCGGGGTATGCCACCGAATGGAACCTCGAGCGTTACTGGCGGGACGTTAAAAATCTGCAGCTTTACCTGGGCAACTGGGAATTAAATAAAATGGATTTGGCCCGCTACTTTTACCAGTGCAAATCCTTGTGAGCAAGCAGCCCGTAATAATATTTGCTTTTTCTTTTTCTGAAAAACTTGGGAGAATAAATAGAACTCAGTTATTTTAGTTTAAATAATATATTGGGGAGGATTATAAATATGCACACTATTGATGATTTTACCAGACCCAGGGAGTATCTTTCACCGCTGGATGAATACATGGGCAAAATAGTAAGAGATTGGGCAGAAAAAGAAGTAATTCCTTTTCGTCGAAATTATGATGAAGATTGGAAAGAACATAATATTATCGAACCTGCTTTTGACAAATTAATGGGCGAGCTGGGAATGCAGCGGGTTCTATTTCCTGAAGACTTGGGAGGGTGGGGATTGGGCCATTCCCACTACATTGGTTCGGCTTCCTTCCGTATGTTTGAAGAAGTGGCGCGAGCGGATTCTGCTATAGCCGTTGCTTTTGGAGTCGTTTTTTGGCCTCTCATTATGATCTGCAATAAACCGCATGTTAACCGCCGACTTTGCGAGGAATTTTCACCCCTTTTTTGTCAGACAGACAAGGCAGTATTTGCTGCTAATGCCATGACTGAACCCCAGGGTGGCGCGGACATAGAAAACCTGGACATCGTTAAGGGAACTACTATTGAAACCACGGCAATACTTGAAGGCGATGAGTGGGTTATAAACGGGCACAAGCTTTGGCCTACAAACAGCGGAGGCATAGCGGATCTATTTGGGGTGGTATGCACCACTAATCCCGGTTCTGACGATGTGAATGATTTTGCCTTTATTTTTGTTCCCGCAGACACCCCCGGTGTTACCCAGGGTGGCCCTTATCAAAAGGCGGGAATGGCTGCGGATAAAAACGGAGACATCTGGTTCGAAAATGTAAGGGTTCCTGCCTTTTATCGCGCCTGCGGCCCCGGAGATGATTACAAGTATTTTAAAGAAGTTATCTCCTTCGGCAACCTAGGCAGTATCTCGTTTGTGAGCGGAGCCATGCTTAATGTATACGAAATTTTGCGGGAATTTGTGGATACATATTTTTTCAAAGGAAAGCCTCTAAAAGAACATGATGCGGTGGCAGGGGTTCTGGCGGATTTAGCAAAAGACATTGAAATCATCCGGATTATAGGTTACCAGTACGCCAGGATGATTGATCGGCCGGACATTTATGGAGATCGCTGGAGCGACGAGATTGTGGCCAAGGGGCGGGCCTATAAATATTTTGCCTGTGACCGGGCCGTGGAAGATCTGGGTAAAGCTATGAACTTGATGGAATCATACGGTAGTGAACGCTGCTGGGATATTGAAAAACACTGGAGAGATTTAAAAATTGTTCAACTGTGGATGGGTGGTAAACAGCTTTGCCAAATGGAGACGGCACGCCTATTTTTCGACTGCCAAACTCTATAAATAATTATGGAAATAATATGGAAAGGAAAGAAAAGTTATGAGCGAATTAAATTATCAACCCGGCTCTATTGATGCTGCCGATCGTGTAATGCGGGAACTTTTGCGGACCCCCCGTTTCAAAAACGGCGTTAAAGTATTGCTTAATTCTCTGGATCCGAAATCGGCGCCCGGTTTGGTGAGAACCCTTATGTGGGAAGATGCAGAGTTGTTTTTAGATGTGGTGGGAGTCGCTCCCGATGTTTTGAATGCACTGCTTTTGGGCAGTAGGGAAGCCATTGTCCAGGCAGAAAATTATCCGAAGCCGGTGTTGGCTGATTTCATTTCTCAAATGTTAGATAAATTTGATGCGGAAGAACTTGGTTCTACCATAGGGAAGGCAGCAGCCCTTTTACAGGATGTACAGAATGTCCCTGGTGACCCCGTGCAGAAATCCTTTGAAGATTTTAAAAGCCGGGTAAACAAAGGGTTGACTGCTGAAGGGCAAGAAGACACGGCTTTTTTAATGCTTTCTGTTTTGCAGCCATTACTTCGCCAACAGATGCGTCGGCTAGCTTTAGAAGCTGCCCGGGAGGGTTCGGAAACTCAGAAAGTGATTCAAGGCCTTTCTCAGGCTTTCATGGAAGAAGTAAAAGAAAATCCGGATTTTCTTAATTATGTCCTCAGGCCATTTTTTGATTCTTTGCCGGGGACTGATAGCGAAAACGGCTGAAAAATAGTGTAAGAGGAGGAAAGGGAAAATATGGAAGACGATTTCAAAAACAAGGATTTTAAAAACGAAAATAATGAAGAGTCGCCGCAAACCGGAGCTGCCCCCCGCATTATAAAAGAACTCCTCCGTACACCGGCATTTAAAGATTTAATTACTTTAAGCCAGGGGGAATATGAGAAAGAAGATCCCCGGGAGATGGCGAGAACAATTTTATGGGAAGATGCCGCTTTTTCCTTCGGCTTATTGGGCAATCTGCCTTCCGGTATAAATTTTTGGATTAACTTTTTAGATGAGCTGGGGATACAGCTTCAAAATATGCCCCCTCACCTCCTGCGAGAATATATTTCTCATATGGGGGATAATTTGGATAGAGAAGCGCTTGTAAATTTGCCCCGGTCTTATGCGCCTCTGGTGGAAAAGCTTTTATGGGAGGATCCGGAAAATCAACGCCATCTGCGCGCAGGAGCCAAAGAAACCCTCAACAACCTGATGCGTCTTTCTGCGCGATCAATGGACAAACTTTCTACCCTGTATGAACAGGAAGAAAAGGCCGAAGGAAGAGCGGATGGCTTTGATGGTGGGGAAAGTGAAAATGACATTCTTGGAGAAGAGAAAGAACTGGATCCTCAAGCTTTGGGGGAATTGGTTAATTCCTTGTTTAAGTGGATGGGGGAAGCAGCGGGCAAAGATCCGGAGACCATCCGAGCTGCTCAGGAAAAAAAGAAAGCTTTTTTAGAGGAAACCTTAAAGCACACCGATTTTGGTTTATTGCGCAGCGCCATTACCAGGCGGGCAGAAGCCAATTACCCTGTTTATGAGGCAGTGGGCGGTGCTCTTGTGAGTGACCCTGTTATTTTTGCCAACCTGGTTAATGTTTTACCTCCGTTGCTCAATAATTTGCTCAAGGGAGTTTCCAGCACTATTTCTCAAGTTGATTTTCCTCCCGAGATCCTGGCCAGTGCTGTTTTCAACCTGCTTGATGACCTGGAAGCTGCGGAAATAGCCGGAATCGCCAATGGATTAAGCAGTTTAATTAACCAACTTCATGAAGGAAACATGATCCTTGGAAAAAACGAACCACGCTTTAAAGGTGTGTTGGAAAATTTCCTGGAAAAAGTACTTCAAGACTTTGATCAAAATGAAGTTGCCGGGGCGCTACAGGCTGTTATGGAAGATATGGAGGTTGTCCTCATAGTAACGGCAGATACTTTGGCGGAAAGGCCAGACTTGCTGGAAGATGTACTTCCGGCCGTCTATGCCGGTTTTAATGCTAATTTGAGAGGCCTTATTTATTTTGTGCACACTTTGGATGATCTTCCCCCCGAGACTTATCAGCAATTGGGGCGGGAATTGGAAGAAAAAGGTGTCATTAAAGAGCTTGTCAGCCTTGTTAACGCGTTAATAGGTTTCGCCAACAGGATGATGGCGGAAAATCCTCATTTGTTGCAGCATGTAATTGAATCTCTTTATAATGACCTGGACAAAGATGAAATACAGAAACTTACCCGGCAGATTTATCAGCAGGGATATGCTTTTATGGTCAATGAGGAATTAGATGATTATTTACGTCCTGACTATATCGGACGAATGACCAATTCACTCCTGGTTTCATATAATCGCAAATTAGAAAAAGAACCTCACAAAGTGCAGCAGAACCTGGAACTTTACTTAAAAAATCTTGATCAAGAAGAATTGTCCCGGGCAGTAACCAATAGTTCGAAACAATTCCAGAATGTTATAGCAAATAATCCCCAATTAGCTCAGGGGTTAATAAGTATTTTTTATTCCGTTTTCAAGGGAGCTGTAATAGGAGCTTTTAGATCGGGAAAACGTAAGTAAGCATATTTCCTTATTCAAGCTCGGGGCAAAGCAAAAGAGGGAGGCGAAATAAAACATGGATGAGTTGAACGAACTGGTAAGCGTCATAGAAAATACTTATGTGAGGAAAGCTCGCGAAGAAGGACAAAAAATTGTGGGTTATGCGTGCCTATCTACTCCCCGCGAAATATTTGATGCTGCAGGAATATTTCCTTACCGAATCAAAGCCTTATCTAATACGGAAACAGAAATGGCCGATGCACATCTTTCGCGTTTTAATTGTGGATTTTGCCGTTCGTGCCTGCAACTGGGATTAGATGGTACTTACGATTTTTTGGACGGTTTGGTGGAAACTAACGGGTGTGATCACCTGCGAGGAATGTTTGAGAACTGGCAGTATGTGACTCCCCGTTCTTTTTTTCACTATCTTAGGGTGCCCCACCTTACCGATGAGGATTCTATGGAGTGGTTTAGGGGCGAGTTGGAAATGCTTGTGGAAGCTCTGGAAAAACACTTTGATGTGATTATTAATGAAGAAAATTTGCAGGCTTCCATTAAGACGCAGGATCAAATAACAGAAAAGTTAAGGCATATTTATGAGAGCAGGTGGGAAAAGGAGATAAAGGTGCCGGGTAGTGAAATAATGGCTTTGACAGTGGCGGAAGGTTCTATGCCTCCTGCTGATTACAGCCGTTTACTGGACGAATATTTAGAGGTTATCAGGAAAAGAAAGCCGCTGAAGACCCGGGCCAGGATTTTTATGGGTGGGGCGGCTACCGATGAAGTGGAACTTATCACTGCCCTGGAAGAGCTGGGTGGAATAATGGTAGCGGACTCATTTTGTTTCGGAGGGCGGCTTTTCCGGCGGAAATCATCTGCGGATGATACTCTCCTTAGGCTGGTGGAAATGTATTTAAACAATTTATTGTGCCCGCGTATGTTTATGGATTATGAGAGCCGCAAATCTTTTATCAAAGATATGATCCAAAAATCCGGGGCAGAAGGGGCGGTGCTTTTTCATAACAAGTTTTGTGATCTGCACGGTATTGAAAATGTTCAAATAAGACTGGATTTGGAAAAAGAGGGTATGCCGGTCCTGCTTTTAGAAAAGGAATACGGCGCGGAGGCTGATATAGGACGCTTGAAAACCAGAGTACAGGCTTTTTTGGAAAGGCTAAAGAGGTGAATATTATGGAAAACACTAAAATGCTTCCCAATGAAGGTTTGTTCGATCGGGTTTACGGGCTGTTTGAAATTTTAAAGAAGCTTCCCCCTCAGTTAAGTGAAGACGAATTAGAGGGGTTGTTAAAAGTACTTCCCCCGGATAGCGCCAATAGTATGCAAGCCTTATTAAAACCTTCTATCCAACAGGCGTCCCTTACATTCTTAAGTATGCTTACTACAGCGTTAGAGGAAACCAGGAATGCCAAGAAAAATGGGAAAAAAGTGATTCTGGTGCCTTTTAATTTTCCCCCGGAAATTGTCCATGCTTTTGACAATCTTGCACCGATTACCACCGAAGTTTTAACAACCCTGGGGGTAGTAGCCTTGGAAGGTCAGGGCGAAAGATACTGGGAATATGCCATGGGTTTGGGTTTGCCCGATCATCTCTGTTCTGCCAATACCATTGACCTGGGATCAACGCTTACGGGCATTGACTTTGATCCTGACGCTATTATCTCGGGTTGTGTGGGTAGTTGTGATGTCAATTCTAAAACCCATGAATTTGTGTCTGCTTTGTTGGGTCTGCCCCAGATTCCTTTGGAAAAACCAACGGATGATACCGCCCGCGGTTTTGAATTTTTTAAGAAGAATTATTATAAAATGATATCACAGTTGGAAAAATTAGCCGGGGAAGAGCTTAAAGAAGAGAATTTAAGGGTTGTGGCCGAAAAAGCTAACCGTTGCACCGAGCTATACTATGATATTTGGGAAATGAAAAAACAGGTACCCTGTCCTGTGCCGGGCATATTTTCCCTTTTTGTATGTGCTTCCCGTTTTTCCATGTGGGGGCGGGATGAAGCTATTAGGACTTTGGAAGATTGCCTGCAAGTGGCAATACGCAATTATGAAAGTGAAGAATACCGGGATCGCGGAGAGGTGGCGCGGGTAGTCTGGATATACCTCAGTTATTATTTTGATTTCGTAAATTTTTATGACTGGATGGAAAATAAAAGAATAAGCAATATGGGTGATGCACTGCAACTGGCATTCCCGGAACCGCTGGATCTTTCCACCAGGGAATCCATATTGGACGGAATGATTAAAAGTGCCTGGAATAATGTCATGACCAGGCAGATGGGGGCATATTCCATGTCCGCTCAGTGGGTGGAAGATATCATCCATGTGATTAAAGAATTTGATGTTAACGGGGCAATTTATTGTGGTCACCATTCATGCAAACAGACCTGGAGTATTTTTTCTATTGCCCGCAGTGAAGTGCTCAAAAGGACCGGTGTTCCTACCTTGGGCTTGCAAGGGGATTCTTGGATGAAAAACATGACTCCCATAGGTGTTATCCAGGAGGAGATTGAACAGTTTGTAAACAACGTGGTAATCAAAAAACGAGGCCGCCGCAGGCGCAAAAAGTCTTAACTGTTTTATGGACGGGTTTATTGACAATAATTATTGATGGAGGTTGATACAGTAAATGTTATACGGAGGAATCGATGTAGGTTCATTATCAGCACAGGCGGTAATTATTAAAGACAATGTTATTTATTCCAATTACAGTATGCGGGTGAAGCCAAGGCCGGTAGATTCTGCGGCTACAGTTTTAGAGGAAGCGCTAAAAGAAAAGGGCCTTTCTCTAAAAGATCTTGCTTTCTGCGTAAGTACAGGTTATGGACGGGAACAAATCCAGAAAGAAGGGCTTTCGGGAGAAAACATGAGTGAGATTTCCTGTCACGGCAAGGGCGCTCATTGGGTTTTGCCGCAGGTAAGGACTATAATAGACATTGGGGGGCAGGATGCAAAGGTAATCAAAGTAGATGAAAACGGTGAACTGGTTAACTTTGTGATGAACGATAAATGCGCTGCCGGAACCGGACGTTTTCTTGATGTAATGAGTAAAACACTGGGGGTTTCCGTGGATGAACTGGCTCCTTTGTCTTTAAAATCACGCCAGACAGTGGAAATGAGCAGCCGGTGCAGTATTTTCTGTGAAACGGAGGTACATCATTATCTGCAGAGAGGAGCCAGCCTTGCGGATGTGGCTGCCGGCATAAATTATGCCATGGCTGAACGTGTAATGGCCCTGGTGCGCCGGGTGGGAATAGAAAAGGAGATAACCATGAGCGGTGGGGTTGCTAAAAACTCGGCAGTGCGAAAAGAATTGGAGAAATTAATGCAAACCCGGATGGTAACTTATAAAGTGGATACGCAAATTGTAGGGGCACTGGGAGCAGCTTTGTTTGCGCGGAAGTTGGGGGAGGTGAAGTCCTTATGATATCTTTAGGTATAGATGTGGGCAGCCTTTTTACTAAAGCGGTACTTTTAGATGATGACCAAATGCTGGCTTCGGCAATGCGGGAAACTACCGGAAATATTTCCGGAGAGATGGAGGAATTTATAAATGAAGTGGCTTCCCGGGGAGGAGTTTCCAGGCAGAATATAGAGGTCTGCGTAAGTGCCGGTCAGGGAGAAGATCTGGTGGAGCAAGCCGATTTTAGTGAAGATACAGTGGTTTGTATCGCTATGGCCAGCCGTCATCTGTTGCCTGAAAGCGAATTGGCCGTGGATGTGGGTGGACAAAGCATTACTACTGTTATTAGTGATACAGAAGGGGAAGTAGCGAACTTTATGCACAATGATAAATGTGCTTCCGGTTCGGGACGGTTTATTGAGGTAATTAGCTCGGCCCTGGGTGTTAATATGAATGATATTGATGAAATTGCGGAGAAAGCGCAGAAAACTATACCGGTGAGCACTCAATGCGCTGTATTTGCGGAAAGTGAAATTGTTTCTTATGTAAACCAGGGTGAGGCTGTACCCGATTTAATAGCGGCGGTATGCGAAGCCGTAGCCCGGATGGTGGTTTCGCAGGCGCTCCGCTTTGGAAATATTAAAAATTATACCGTGACCGGCGGAGTGGGGCGCATTAGCGCTGTTGTAAATGTCCTGGAAAAACGCCTTCAGGGCAATTATTATTCTTTTCCCATTGATCCTCGGCTGGCAGTGGCTTATGGGGCTTCCCTCCTGGGGCAGATGGAGGAATAATATTGGGGCTTTTTACTGAACCGCTGCAAAAATTGAATTTTTACCGAGAAAATGCCCGTAAACGGGGGCTTTTATTAGAATATATGTATGATCCTGCCGCAGCTTGGCCGCAGAGCCGTTCTTTAGTGCTTCAAGAAGATACCGCTGTGGAATTAGGAGGGGAAAAAGGTTCCCTGTTTATGGTTTTGTGGACGAAGGAATTAGATATGCTTTGCCGCGATTCTATAAGTATCGTGGGGCCGAAGTTAATGGATATCGTTCCCGCAAAAATGCCATTTGCGCAGATAATTTTGGTGGGCGGGGAATTTGAAGATGAATACAATACTTATAGAGATATAATGGATGTTATATTTGATACTCGCCTGGAGGGAGTTTCTACAAGGCTTTGGCCGGATAGGCAAAGAATATGGTGCCGTTTGAGTAATGAGGCTGTGGAAGAAGGGTTTGATCTATTTAGGTACGGTTCTGCCTTGCTGCAAAATTTTAAAAGTCACTCCTGGATACAAAGCGCTGAGGTAATTTTTGTGACCACAGCAGAGGATTTGGAAGCGCTGTTACCCGAGGCCGCAAAAGTACAAAATATTTTGGAGGCCATGCAAAAAATGTACGAAGAGATGATTTTTGATTGTGAAACCTGTGACTACAGGGAAGTTTGTGAAGAGGTAGAGAGTTTGCAAGAAATCCGACAGAAATTATTAAAGGAACGGGGGCAGGCATGAACAAAGCGATAGCTGTTTGTGGTAAAGGTGGAGTGGGTAAAACTACTATTGCGGCATTGATGTGCAAGTTATTACTTGAACACAATAACATAAAGGGTTTGGCCATTGATGCCGATCCCGGCGCAGGTTTATCTCAGGCTACTTCCCTTCCCATCAAGAAAACGGTTAACGATTTACGTGAAGAAATTATTGCTTGCAGCCAAGAGCGGACTGCAGATCCATCGAACCTGGCTGCTTCCATTGATTATCAGCTCATGGAATCTCTTACAGAGCACCAAAATTTGGCTTTTCTGGCTGTAGGCAGGCCGGAGGAAGATGGATGCTACTGCCAGGTAAACACTTTTTTACGTGAGGCAATTCAAATGCTTGTTTCCCACTTTGATTATACCATTATCGATGCGGAAGCAGGTATAGAACAGTTAAATCGCCGGGTGATGGAAAGGATTGATTTTCTTATGTTGGTCTCCGATCTTTCTGCCAAGGGTTTGCATGTAGCCAAAACTATTAGAGACGTGGGCGCAAAAAATATTAAAGATCACGCCGTGGGATTGGTCTTGAACCGGGTTAAGGAAGAAAAAGAGGTTTCCCGTATAGAGCAATCAATTGATCTTCCATTGTTGGGGTGGATCCCGGAAGATCAAAACGTAAATGATTTCGACTGTAATGCAAAGTCATTTTTGCATTTTCCCGAAGCTCCGGCTCTTCAAGCGTCTCGTTCAATTTTTGCTCGTTTGCCCGAATAAAAAAACTGTTTTTTTAAGCTTAGGGCAAAGGATTACTGGTTTGATAAAAAAATCTTTTAAGGTATAATATAAAAAACTGTTCAAAAAAACTTTATTAAGAGATGGAGGTGATCTGTTTTGAGTGAAATTCAAGAAGTAAATGAGAGTAATTTTGAAACGGAAGTTCTAAATGCGGATAAACCGGTGCTGGTTGACTTTTGGGCTCCCTGGTGCGGCCCGTGCAATATGGTGGCAAAGTCACTGGAAGAATTGGCGAAAGATTACGGCGATCGATTAAAAATTGTAAAAATTAATGTTGATGAGAACAATGACCTGGCTTCTCAATTCGAGGTAATGAGTATTCCCACCCTCAAAATTTTTAAAAACGGGGAAGAAGTAGATAGTATAATGGGCGCTCAACCAAAGCAGAATATTGCTTCGCAGGTGGATAAACACCTGTAATTTAATTGAATAAATGTTTCTCACTATAACTAAGAAGTAGGACTAAAATAGCGAGGATTAGGCTGATACAGGGGATAATAGCCGTTTAGAAAAGGTGTTTATACTGGAAGATATGTTTATAAAATTACGAACAAAAATAGGGAGGACGATTTAAGATGGCATATGGTTATATGGGTAAGGTTTTGGAAGTGAATTTGAGTACAAATGACATCAACAGTTATTCATTGCCGGAGAAAACGCTGGATCTTTACGTGGGCAATAAAGGATTGGCCGTGCGACTCCTTTATGATTTATTAACAGTGGGGGTGGACCCTTTAAGTGAAGACAATATACTTATTGTTACCACCGCCCCTTTGACGGGGACAGGGGCACCTAGCAGCAATCGTTTTAACGTAACCACGAAGTCACCCCTCACAGGTGCTATTGGTGATTCCAACTGCGGTGGCAATTTTGGGGTTCACTTGAAAAGAGCGGGTTACGATGCCCTTATTATAAAGGGGAAAGCCGATGATCCGGTATATTTAGAGGTCACCGATGAAGGTGTTACTATTAAAGATGCCCGGGACATGTGGGGTTTGAATACCGAAGAAAGCCAGGAAGCTTTGCCGGAAAAGGCAGGCAAAATGGTTATTGGCCCGGCAGGGGAAAACCTGGTTAAGTATGCTTGTATTGTGAGTGAAGAGAGAGTAGCAGGTAGAGCCGGGGTTGGGACTGTCATGGGAAGCAAAAATTTAAAAGCCGTTGTTGCCAGTGGTAATTTAAAACCGCGAATTTACAACGAAGAACTTTTCAAGGAAGCTGTCAGGGAATGGCGGGATATATTGAAGTCACATCCTTCTACCGGCGAAGAACTTCCTCGTTATGGCACCTCTATTTTTATAAACAGGACCAGCGCTACCCATACACTTCCCACGCGTAATTTTAAACACGGCCAATTTAAGGACGCGGAAAAAATTAGCGGTGAAACTCTTGCAGATAAATATCTCACCAAAAACATAGGTTGTTATGGATGCCCCATGAGATGCGGCAGGCAAGTAGAAGTCGATGGCAAGCCTGTAAAAGGGCCTGAATACGAGACAATTGGCATGATGGGCTCAAACCTGCTTATGAATGATTTGCAAGAGATTTCTAATTGGAATCGTCAGGCAGATCTTTTGGGCCTGGATACCATTTCCCTCGGGAATACGCTGGGTTTTGTAATGGAAGCGGGTGAGAAAGGGCTTATTCAGACTGATCTATCTTTCGGACGGAGTGATAACATCTCCAAGGCCGTTGAAGATATTGCTTATCGGAGAGGATTGGGTGATGATATGGCTGAAGGAGTCCGCTACCTTTCTCAAAAATACGGAGGCGAATATTTTGCTATGCAAGTCAAAGGTCTTGAAATGGCTGCATATGAACCCCGTTCAGCATTAGGGATGGGTTTGGGTTATGCGGTGGCCAACCGGGGCGGGTGTCATCTGGGTGCCGGCTATGTCGTTTTTCTTGAAGCTAACGGGCCCATAACGGTAGATCCCTTTACTACTAAAGGAAAGCCGGGGTTGGCAGTTTTTAACCAGACTGTACTGGAAGCCATAAGTACATTGGGAAGTTGTAACTTTACCAATTATGCGGTATTTCCGGAACAACTTATTAAGATGTATAACAAATCTAACGTAGTTTCTTCTGTGGTAAATTCTTCTCTTACCTTGAGTGGAAATAAAGTGGGTAAATTTATGTCTCGCCCTAAAGCTATACTGCCGAAAAGCGTTTTTCAAATGGCTTTTCCCCATATTAAAGCCTATTCACATCTTACAGGCAAGGAAATGAGCCCGGTAGATTTTTTGAAGCTGGGACAAAGGGTCTTCAATATGAGCCGCCTGTTTAACGCAAGGGAAGGCATAACGGGAGAGGAAGATACCTTGCCGGCACGATTAACCGATGAACTTCAACGGCAAGAAGAACCCCGTTCAAGAGTGCCTTTATCTAGAATGCTTCCGGTATATTATCGTCTGAGAGGATGGTCCAAAGATGGAGTCCCCAGTAATCGGACCCTCAAATATTTGGAAATTGATAAATAAACCTGATTGAGGTGGAAATTCTTAAGGCATGGAGTGCTTGTTAAGAGTTAATTTTTGGGAAGCAAAAAAACAAGAAATATGTGGAAGGCTGGTATTGCATTGGTAACAGTAAAATTGTTTGCCACTTTAAGAGATCATGCCGGCGAAAGGGAATTGCGCCTGGAAGCTAAAAATGTGGGGGAAGTGTTAAACCAACTTATATCAAAATACGGGCCGGATTTTCAAAGGCAAATTGATAAAGCAGCCGTCCTGGTTAACGGTAGAAATATAACTCATCTGAAAGGGAAGCAAACTCGCCTGAAAGAAGGTGATGTGGTTTCCCTGTTTCCCCCACTGGGCGGAGGCTAAAAGGGTGCAGAAAACAAACCGGTGTATATAATCCCTAATTGCCCGGTTATATAAGTCAGCCAAACCCACAGCTCAGAATAACGAAAAGAGGTATTACCTATTTTGGTAATGCCGATGATGAGATCGGAGATTACAAACAATAGTGCCCCTAATGCTGCCAACCACCAGAATCCACCGTGAGTGAGAGATATGGAAAGGGCAAAAGAAGCCATGATTGCAATTATAAGGCCGTAGACAAGCCCTCCATAATTAAAAATATTACTTTTGGCCGGATTGCGCATGTACAATTTCCATACTATGATTGTAACCAACCCGTAAAAAATTAGGCCCGCAAGCAGTTCATAATTAAACAGAGGCTTTTTTTCAGGCAGCACGGAAATAAAGGCAATAATGTACAGAATGTGAGCTCCACTAAAAGCCGGCATGGCACCGAACATGCGGTGAGGAAGCTTTATTACTTCAGCCATAAATAAATCCCCTATCATTGATAAAAACATTCCTCCCACTACCCACTTGGTAAATGAAGAAGGAGTTTCCAGGTAAACAAGGATGGCCAGGCATAAGAGGGAAATGCTTAAAATAAGCCTTATCGGTAGTGGCAGACGGGGCTCTTGGTGTGGGGATTTTGTATGTGCTGTGTGCAGGCAACCGGCGCTAAGAATTATTAACTGCATGATAACGATTAGGTTGATTATTGTTAGAATTTGTAGTGACCTCCTGCTAAAAAATTTTATAAAAAAATTTAATATCACATTGTTTTAGGCGAGTTTGTTCTCTCTTCTAAGGGATAGCATGATTGATATAAAAAGTCGCCATTTTTATACATTCTTCTTTTATAGTTAAATTTCCATGCCATGCCAGGTTTTCCCTGCATTATTTCAATAAGATCTGCAAAAAATTGATTTGTTGAGATGGTAAAATTAAGGACTTAGAAGGAAAAACGTAATCTCTTGCAGAATGCACTTTTATAAATACACAATAATAGTCAATATAAGGAGAATAGTATGGTTTTTACAGATGCCGTTACATTTTTGCAGGAAACTATGCAGGCTATTATCAACGTCTGGCAGCCTTTAGTCATAGCTTTACTTATTGTGTTATTTTTTGCTTTAAGCAAAGGGTATTTAACTCGACTCATAAGGTTTCTGCTCCTTAGAATTTTTCCCCGATTCCGCGAGGATATTAAAAATAGCTACTTCCCGCCATTTGAAATGCCCCTTCGTTTATTTTTCTTATTACTGGGAATATTTTTGGCTTTAATTTATTTACCTTTTTTGACTGAGAGAATGGAGGCCCTGGTGATTGATATCTTTCGCTCTGTCGCCATTGTTATTGTGGGCTGGGGCTTTTACAATTTAACCGCAGTATCTTCACATCTATTTGAAAATATTAAAGAAAGATTTCAGCTAGATGTTGATGAAATAGTACTCCCCTTCTTGTCCAAGATACTGCGAGTTGTCATCGTGATACTTGTGATTAGCATAATTGTGCGTGAGTGGGGTTATGATATCAGCGGTTTGGTGGCCGGTCTGGGATTGGGCGGCTTAGCTTTTGCTTTGGCTGCTCAGGAGGCCCTGTCCAATCTTTTTGGTGGCTTGATTATCATCACGGAGAGGCCCTTTAAAGCGGGCGATTGGATTGAAACAAACCATGTAGAGGGAGTGGTGGTAGAAGTATCGTTTCGCAGTACCAGGGTACGCACTTTTGCCCAGGGTTTGGTTACGGTTCCCAATGCCCTAATGGCAAGGGAAGCGATTATAAACTGGTCAGAAATGGGCAAGAGGAGGATCATGTTTAAACTGGGAGTTACCTATACCACGCCGCGGGTAAAAGTTGAAAATTGTGTTCGGGAAATAAAACAAATGCTGGAAAATCATCCCGATATACACCCGGATACAATCTTCGTTAGATTTGATGGGTTTAATGAAAGCAGCCTGGATATTTTACTTTACTTTTTCACCTACAGTATAAGATGGAATGAGCATCTGGCCGTAAAAGAAGATGTGAACTTCAAGATCATGGAAATATTGGAAAAGGAAGGAGTTTCCGTCGCTTTCCCCAGCAGGAGTTTGTATTTTGAAACTCCTTTGCCGCAGGAGGAAGATAAAGGCTTATCCTCTGATAGTGAATAGCTCTCATTCCTTTTTGTTTTAGCATTGAGGGTAATATAAGGCTAAAATAAATATGTAATGAGGTTCTATCACTTGAGCATTAAGCAAGGGTAAATCCCTGGTTGTTACGGTTAATTTTATTTTCTTCCGCCAGTTTACCCAGGTGCTTAATAATCATGGTTTTTTCCATCAGTCTGAACATGTCTCTCGGTTCCGGGAAGTTTTCGTAAATGATTGCTTCTTCTACGATTTCATCAAGGTTTTTGGCATTTTGGAGTAAATCAAGGAGCTTTTTTTCCCTTTCTGTTATTTTTTCCAGGTAAAGGTCAAGTTTTTTATGGATTTCATCTTTTCCTTCGAAAATTCCTTTGTGACTGGAAATAGCTACATCGTAGTCTAATTTTTTTATTTTGTGAATGGAGTCTACCAATTCATTGATATTGGAATCAAGGCTACCATACCAGGGGCCAAATGATAAAAGATCGATATCACTGAGATAGAACAATTTGTGTTCAGGAAAATAGAAACAGCAGTGACCGGCAGAGTGCCCGGGGGTATGAATAACTTCTATCTGCGTTGTTCCCAGGTCAAATATTTTACCGTCTTCAAATTCTATATCCACCCGTGAATCTTTTAATTCATAAACATTTTGAAAAAAGGACTCTAAAACATCTTCCAGATCTGTTCCGGAAACATCATAGAGTTCTTTGAGTTTTTCTATTGATCTGATTGCCGGTGCATCAAATTGATGAGCGCAGATGCTGGCTGAGGGAAAGTATTCATTTCCACAAGTATGATCTTCATGTCCGTGCGAATTGATTACCAGGTCAACATTCTTTTCCTGGGCTATTTCGGGAATAATTTCCGGTCCTGTTCCTGTGTCAATTAACATTACTTTTTCATCTTCAATTAATAGTGAATTGGAATAAGGATAGCGCCCCTTATTCATTCCTTCCACAAAGAATATATTTTTTTTCACTTCTTCCAGTTTCATAAAAGAACCTCTCTTTTAATAATAATTGACTATTTAACAGTCAGCGCCCCTACAGGGCATACTTCTACGCAACGGCTGCACTGATTACATTCAAACTCGGCGAGTTCCATATCTTGAAAAGTAGTGACCATCCGGCTTAAACCTCGTCGGGAAAAATTTAAAATTCCGGCTTTAACTTCATGGCGGTCTACCCAGACGCATTGGCCGCAGAGTACACATTTGTTACGGTCAAAAGTAATATTTTCGCAGCTGTTATCAACGGGCAAATTCCTTTCCAGGGCGGGAAAACGCTCTCGCTTGAGTTTCACGCCCCTTTCTTTAGCGATTTTTAGCAGGGTGCAATATTCTTTGGCCGCGCATTCTTTGCAGTTAAGGTGATGGTCCGATAATAGTAGTTCAAAAGCGGTTTTTACCAACCGATCTACTGACTTGCTCCTGGTTTTCACTTTAAGACCGTCTTTTACCGGCAGTGTGCAGGAAGTGATGGGTTGGGAAATACCTTCTACCTCAACAAAGCAGAGACGGCAGCTAGCTGCCGGACGGGAAAGTTCCTTAATGGCGCAAAGGTGGGGTATGTAGATGTCATTTTCCAGCGCCACCCAGAGTAATTTTTCTCCTTCCCGGGCAGTTATTTCTTGGTCATCGATGGTGAGGGTTACTTTGCTCATATTATTTCTTACCTTCCTTTTCGGCTAAGAGTTCGGGTGGGGAAAGTTTTATCACGGCATTGTAATCCGGAGGGCATGTTTTCATGCAATTGGCGCACTTTACGCATTTTTCCTGATCAATTGCTTTTAGCCCGTCTTCTCTGGTATAAATTGCTTCAGTGGGGCAGCTCCCCACGCAAACACTGCATAATTTACTACATTTACTCGGCTCGATGTAGTATGCGATGAGGTCTTTGCACATAAGTGCGGGACATCTTTTTTCTTCAATGTGAGCTGCATATTCTTCTCGGAAGTAATGAAGAGTGGTGAGAATCGGATTAGGTGCGGTTTTGCCCAAGTTACATAGAGAACCTGCTTTAATATCTTCACTTAATTCCTGCAGGATTTCCAGGGATGCTTTATCACCTTCGCCTTTGGTAATGCGAGTAAGAATATTCAGCATGTGTTTAGTTCCCAGGCGGCAGAAGGTGCACTTGCCGCAAGACTCCTGCTGAGTGAATTCCAGAAAATAGCGGGCTATTGAGACCATGCAATCATCTTCATCAAGCACTACCAACCCCCCTGAACCCATGATTGCTCCGGCTTCATGCAGGGATTCAAAATCAATGGGAATATCCAGGGTAGATTCCGGCAGGCATCCTCCAGAAGGCCCGCCGATTTGGACGGCTTTAAAGTTTTTCTCATTGGGAATTCCCTCTCCTACATCAAAAATAAGCTGGCGAAGGGTGGTTCCCATGGGAACTTCTACCAAACCTGTATTATTTACCTTTCCCACCAGTGAAAAAACAGCAGTTCCCGGATTATCAGGCGTGCCAATGTTTGAAAACCATTCCGCTCCTTCTTTAACTATGTGAGGGACGTAGGCAAAAGTTTTCACGTTATTAATTACCGTGGGTTTACCCTGAAAACCTTCGGTGGCCAGACGAGGAGGGCGGGTTTGAGGCATGCCTAATTTTCCTTCCATGGATTGGACCAGAGCGGAAGATTCACCGCAAACGAAAGCTCCCGAGCCGTGGAAAACTTCAATATCAAAGTTAAAGTTACTGTTCAAAATGGATTTCCCCAGAAGCCCTTTTTGATAGCATGATTGCAGCGCTTCTTCTACATGGCGGACGGCGAGGGGATATTCGGCGCGGATATAGATGTAACCTTTGGTTGCTCCTACTGTGTATGCTCCGATTATCATTCCTTCAATTACCAGGTGGGGATTAGATTCTAAAATGCTACGATCCATGAAAGCACCGGGATCACCTTCGTCCCCGTTGCATATTATATATTTGGTTTCTGCTTCAGTTTTTTGGGTGGTCTCCCATTTTGCTCCTGCCGGAAAACCGGCCCCCCCCCGTCCTCGTAGTTTTGCTTCCTTGACAATATCCAGTAAATCCTGGGGAGTTTGGGTAAGGGCATGAGCCAGTGTGGAATATCCCCCGCGGGATATGTACTGTTCAATGTCGGTGGGGTCAATAAAGCCGCATTCTTCCAGAATTATTTTTTGCTCGTAAACGCCCCGGGGAAAATCTTCAAAAGTAGGAAAAACATCGTTGGTTTCCAGGGCTACCAGCGCGTACTCATAACAGGGATCATCATTTAGTAAAAAATCCTGGACCAGGCGGTTAACAAGCCCTTCATCCATATAGCCATAGCAAAAAGGCGCAAACCCCGGCTTATAAATAATAATCAGGGGTTCGGCGTAGCAATACCCCATACAGCCTACTTCTTCCACTAAGGCATCTATTTCATTTTCCTGAATTTCTTTTTCGAAAGCCTCTTTGATTTCCCGGGCGCCGGCAGCAAGTCCACATGTAGCCATGCCAACCTGGATTACTGTCTTTTTGGGAAGGTCTTTTACTTTTTCGGCGGCAATACCTTTTAACTCATTGTATTTTTCACTAATAGTATTAGTGCTCATGTTTTATATTCCTCCAACTACGGCAGCCGGTTCTTCTTTTTTTATGCCGTATCATCATTATTGGTTGAATTCCCCTGTTCTTCGAGAGAATTGACGATGCCGTCTACGCGGGTTGGGGTGACGTACCCTTCTACTTCATCATTAACTGTTACCACCGGAGCCATAGTGCAGCAGCCAACGCACGCGACTCTTTCCAAACTGTATTTGCGGTCTTCGGATGTTTCCCCTTCCTGTATTTCTAACTTTCTTTCAAAGGATTCAAGGGTAATATGGCCACCTACCATATAACAGGCAGTACCCAGGCAAACCTTTACTTCATTCTCGCCGGGTGGATTTAAGCGGAATTGATTATAAAAAGTGACCAGGCCATAAACGTCTACTGCCGGTATTTCTAAATGCTTTGCTATTTTTTCCATGGCCTGGCCGGGTAAAAATCCTAATTTCTCTTGAACATTCTGTAAGATAGGGATTAAATTTTCTCGTTCTTTACCGAAGGTTTGAAGTAATTCATGAACTTCCTCATTTACGGCATCTTTTTCTTCTTTTGTTAATTCCAATTTTGCTCTCTCCTCTTCACAATGTATATTATTTTGATACTTGTTAAATCCTTTGTTAGGAAGTAAAAAAATATAATATTTAAATCAAGTAACTTTTATTTTTCCAATATAATTATCCTAAGTATAATTATACTATGTTAAATGTAATCCGGCAGCTTGAAAATGTTTTTTCTACCTTCATAATTATACATCACTTATTTTTTTCCTTCAAGCACTTGCCAATTGCCGGGTGAGAAATTGTTTTGTTTGCGAAATTTATTTTTCACGGGCAGGAAAAAGCTATTTTGCATCGAATTTTTGTCTCATTGGAGAAAAACGGCTTAAAATGTAAGATATAACTATTGAGAAGTTCCGGTAGCTTATTAAAAAAGCATTATATTATATTTAGATTAATATTTTCATTATCTGCGGAAAATGAAAAGGAGGTTTCAAAATGCCATATGTTGATGTAGGTGGAGGAAATAAGCTTTTCTACAGGGAAAAGAATTCCCGGGGAGAAATTCCCCTTTTGTTTTGTCATGGTTCCGGTGGTAATTCCGGGCACTGGACTTACCAGGCAGCGCTGCCGAAAGAGTTTAGGCTTATATTTCTTGATCTTCCCGGACACGGAGAATCAACAGGTCCGCCCCTGAACACAGTAGAGGGTTACCGGGAAGTGATCAAATCAATGGTAGAAGAACTGCAACCGGGGAAGTTTTTTTTGGTTGGACATTCGTTGGGAGGCGCCATCACTCTTGATTATGCCCGTTGTTATCCGGATGACCTGCGGGGTATGATTTTGGTTTCTACCGGGGCCCGGTTAAAAGTATTGCCTTCTATTCTGGAGACTTTTCGCAATAAAGAATTTGTCCCGGAGATGCCATATTATATCTATGGGAAAAATGCGGATCCCAAGCTTATTCAAGAGAGTCAGAGGGAAATGAGTGAAACACCGCCGGAAGTTTTTTATGCAGACTTTAGTGCCTGCGATGAATTTGATATAATGGGAGAACTGTCGGGCATCAACGTGCCTGCGTTAGTTATAGTCGGAGACGAGGATCGGCTCACCCCGGAAAAATACAGCCATTACCTGGCAGAAAACTTGCCCCGGGCCGAGTTGTTTGTCATTGAGGGGGCCGGTCATATGGTAATGCTTGAAAACTCTAACCTGGTTAACCAAAGCATTAGTGATTTCATTCAATCCCCATAAGGGTTCGGGATGTATATGAGTTTTCCTTAAATGAGCATTTTCCGGGGATAGCTTTTTTAATTATGACGCAGAAGGTTTTTAAGGGTAAGATTTATTTGTATTTATATTATTTTCATTTGGAGGTGTCGATTTGCTCATAGCATATAAAGAAAATTATCCCTCATTATCCGGGGATGTATATATGGCTCCCGGTTGTTTCATAATTGGGAATGTAAGAATCGACGGAAATTCCAGTGTGTGGTTTAGCGCAGTGGTCCGTGGTGATATGGATGCAGTAACCATAGGGGAAGAAACTAATATACAGGATAATTGTACTATCCATACTGATTTAGGAAGCCCTGTGAAAATTGGCCATCGTGTAACGGTGGGGCACAACAGTGTCATCCATGGTTGCACTATTGAGGATGATGTCCTTATTGGCATGGGGGCGGTAATTCTAAACGGTGCCTGCATAAAACAAGGGGCGGTAATCGGAGCGGGTTCTGTTGTTACCGCCGGCACTGTGATTCCCCCCTATACTCTGGCGTTAGGCTCTCCGGCTAAAATTATTAAGGAAACAACTGAGGAAATTGACAATGAAAGAGAGATTACTAATAAAAATTACTTGCAAATAACCGAAGATTACAGGCGCAAAGATGAAAGCAAAGAATAAAATAGCTGCTTGCTTTTTATTGAAACATATCTTTCCATTGTTTTCGCATTACTACCCAGCTGTGCATTCCCATAGATACTGATTCTTCATATCCCCTGGTGAGAAAAGGTATGCCGCTTTCCCATTGTTCCTCATGTAAGATATAACCCAAAGAACCGTTGGTTAAACCAATTACCATGGTATCTTCAGCGGGATCAAGTTCCTTTAGTTCCAGCCCGGGCCTGGCCAAAATTTCACCGGGAACGCTTACAAGAGATAATTTATCACCCGTAATGTCACTAAAAGATAAACGGGAAATTTCGGTGTTTATGTAGGTGCCCCGGCTAAAATTAAATTGGACATTATAATATGGAAGCCTCCCCAAAATGGAAGCCAAAATAAAAACCGGGTTGGATACATGCAGGGGAAATTCCCTGTAATCGTAGTTAAGGCTGTGAAGGGGTATTTGTTCTGATTTTTGGTGGGCTTTTTTTACAGCACCAACAAGGTTTTCAGCATATTCGCTTATACTGAGGTTATCTTTTTGAGGGGTTTGATCCCCCTGAATCCCCGGCGCAAAAATTGCCGTTCCACCAAACTTGCTTTCCAGTTTTTCCACCAACTTTCCGCTAAAATCCGGTGAAACATTGCGATTTTTTTCTCCCAGGAATGTAGTATGGGCCCCGTATATAGCCAGGGAAGCAATAGTATCATTGTTGTTTTTTGCTTGGAATTGCAGGTAATGAAGGGAGGGGTCTAAGTATTTTTCCTCCCTCCGATTACTAATTCCTGCTGCATAATCTGTGGTTCCCGCGTATAATTGGGCTGATTCCATGTTTTCCAATGCTCCTGCCACGGAAGTGGCGGCTTTGGAATGCAGCCATTTACGATAGGAATCGGGAACTCCGCCCCAAAGCCCTTGCAAATCGGGCCCTGAATGGGTATGTGTAACCGTGACCATAATATTTTGAGGTTCGATGTTGGCCTTATGGGAGACCAGATTACGGATACGGGCGATATCGTCGCAGCTAATGCCGGGCAAATCGAGAACAACCAGTGCTACTTTTTTGCCTTCATGGCTTAAAACCAGCGAGCGTGCCCAAATTTTTTGGCGGACGCCTAAGGCAGCTCCCCTGCTGCGTCCTATCCCGTAACCCCCTAAATATAAGTCTTCATTTTCCATATGCCTGGATTGAGGTGTAATGTCTACTGCCGCTGCTCCGGCTGCCCAATCTATTTGGTGGTGTTTATTTATATTATTATCTTCAGCCAAGGCAGGTTCGCTGAGAAAAAAAACATGCACTAAAAGAAGAAGGGCTAGCATCATTCCTGTTTTCTTTTTTATCCGGAAATGAATAATCATCCTGTTATTAACCTCCTTAATATTTTTTTCTGATTGCTCTTAAGATATTTATTTTTTCCAGATGATAATTTGAAACTCAATTTTGGTTAAATTTATGCGCCTCTATTCTCATTTATCTTTAGATTATAAGCAGATTTAAATGATTCTATATGATTGGATTAATTTCCTCTCTAATGAGTTTTATATTCCCTTTAAATATTAATCAATTTCTTAATTGACACATGAATATTTTTAAATTAGTATTTATGTATAAAAACGAGGAGTTCCAGTATATGCGCAGTAACGAAGTTCAATCTCTACCAATTCTTAATCAATGGTTATGGGGCTTTGGTTCCCTGGGCTATGCTCTCCTGGAAAGAATGCTTATTCTTTATGTGGTATTCTATTATCTTCCGCCGGCAGAGTACCGGGTGCCCGATCTGGTTATAGACGAGGTATACCTGGGCTTTTTTACTGTTATAGGGTTGGCGCTGCTGCTTAGCAGGGTTGTGGACGGAATAGCGGATCCCCTCATAGCTACTCTTAGTGACCGGACAAAGTCAAGGCTGGGAAGGCGTAAGCCTTTTATGTTGGTCAGTGCTTTGCCCATGAGTGTTGCGGCCGTATTGCTTTTCTTCCCCCCTCATATGGGGGAAACTTCATTGATAAACGGTCTCTGGGCAATGGTTATGTGGTTTTTATTTTATATATTTTTTACCGGTTACCTTACTCCTTATTTTTCCTTAATGTCTGAGCTCGGCCACACTAATAATATCAGGATAAACCTGGGCACGGTTCACGCTTTATTTGCCATTATAGCCATGGTGGTGGCCATGGTAGGTTTTCCTGAAGTGGCATCGGGGTTACAAGATACGGGAATAGAATTTCGTCCTGCTTATCAGTGGAGTGCACTTATATTCACGGGCATAGCTTTGGTGTCTCTCTATATTGCTACGTTTACTTTTGATGAAAAAAAACACTGTTTGCCTGCGGAAGCTCCTAAATATGGGATGTGGCGTTCCTTGAAAACTATTTTTGCTATCCGCGCTTTCCGAAGTGTTTTATTCGGAGAGCTCTTTATACAATTTGCCATTTTTATGCTTAACCTGGGGTTGGTTTATTATGCGGTAGTAATTTTTCGGCAGGAAGAAGACTTTTTAACTATTCTGGGAGGACTTACCGTCGGGGTAGCCATTATCAGTTTCCCTTTTGTAAACAAGATTGCCAAAAGAATAGGTAAAAGGAAGCCCATCCTTTTTGGTATTTTTATTATGTTCATCGCTTGCTCTCTTATTTTCTTCCTTAGCTTTGACATGACCGGCATTGCTTTTTATATTGGGATTGCTATGTTTGGCCTTGGTGGTTTAACCTTGTCTACGAACACTATATTAACTCTTCCTCTTTATGCTGATTTAGCCAAAGAAGAATCTTTACGGACAGGAATTAAGCGGGAAGCTATGTTCTACGCGGCGCGTAATTTGCCCTTAAAAATAATCATTGCCCTTTCCGGGGTAGTTTTTGCCTTCCTTATTTCGGCATTCGGCAGGGATGTGGCAGAACCTCTTGGAGTGCAGCTCAGCCTTTTGGTCATAGCTATTTGCAGCATATTTGCTTTTTATTGCTTTTCTACATACCCGGAGAAGGAAATTCAAGATAAACTTGCTTCCTATGAGGAAATAGATTATGACAATGATGAAAAGTAAAATAAATGATAAATATAAAGTGGATCCGGCAGTAAGAAAATTCCATGAAGAGACTATAATTGCGGATCTCCATGCCGATACATGGATGTGGGAAGCTTTTTTGGGCTACAATATAAGAAAGCGGCATACATCTTTTATCCCTCGCAATCCCTTTTTTAACCACATTGATATACCGCGGGCCCGGGAGGGTGGCTTAAATATTACGGGGCAAGGGGTGGTAGTTAATACTCTGTGCAAACGTAATTATCTTCAGCGGGGAAAAAATATGACAGAACGTATTTTAAGAAGCATTGAGCTTAATTCGGATGAACTGGAATTGGTAACAAGCGCTACTCATGCCAGGGAGGCGGTGAGCCGTGACAAAATAGGTGTCTTTTTGGGTGTGGAGGGGGCGCATATTCTGGAAGGAAAGCTGGAAGCCCTGGAGTATTTTAATAAACAAGGTATTTCCTACTTTACTCTGGGGCATTTTAATGAAAATGAAGCCGTATTTACTTCAAATGACCTGCCCAATGCCGCCAAAAGCCTTAAGCCTTTTGGCAGGGAGTTGGTGCGAGAGTTGGAAAAACGGAAAATAATGGTAGATATTGCTCATGTAGCTCCCGGGTGCGTGCGGGACATAATGGAAATAGTAACTCGCCCTGTGATAGCCAGCCATATAGGCATGAAGGGTGTTTTTGAGCACTGGCGCAATCTTGATGACTGGCAGCTGCGCGCAGTTGCCGAAAGTGGTGGGGTCATAGGCATTATGTTTCAGCCGCACTTTTTAACCAATAAGTTTTGGCGGTGCGAATTAGATACAGTGGTTGCCCATATAGAACATTGTTTGGAAGTAGCCGGAGAAGATCATGTGGCCCTGGGGAGCGATTTCGACGGCCTTATTACTACTCCCGACGGCCTGACAGATGTTTCAAAACTGCCCATTCTTACCCAGCGCCTATTCCGTCGTGGCTATTCTAACCGGATACTGCGTAAGTTTTTGGGAGAAAATTTTTTAAGGGTATTCCATCAAGTATGCGGTTCAGAAGAAGAAGCTTTTGAAAAAAAGGCCGTTAATTGATAAATAGCATAAGCTTTTTTAACGATGGCACCCATATATTTTGAAAGACATGCTGGCAATTAATCCTTGAAGGAGGTATGGGCTCATGGAGAAAAAGTGTATTAACGTTGAGGGTATGATTAAAGGAGGGCCTTATTCACAAGCGGTAGAGGCCGGCGGTTTTATCTATATTTCCGGTGTAGTTCCCGCTGATGCCTCTCAGGGACTTTTTATTACCGACGATATTAAAGCCGCCACTGCCCTGGTGTTGGATAACATCAAAAAAGTTCTGGATGCAGCAGGCTGCGGCATGGAAAAAGTGGTAAAGGTAAACGTGTATTTGAGGGATATGGCTGATTTTACTGATATGAATGAGGTGTATGAACAGTATTTTCCCGAAACTGAAGGCCAACCGGCCCGTACCTGTATTGCAGTTAAAGAATTGCCATTTAATTTTCCCGTGGAAATTGAACTGGTAGCCATTAAATAAAAAACATATTAAATCATAGCATTGTTGTGGAGAAAGGAATTGCCATGGTTGGGTTAGACGAGATTAAGCAAGCTCGTAATACAATTAGGGATATTGTTCATCAGCCACCATTATTTTCTTCTAATTCCCTGAGCAAGCTTACAGGAATGGAAGTTTTTTTTAAGGCGGAAAATATGCAAAAAACGGGCTCTTTTAAAGTAAGGGGAGCGGCTAATAAAATCAGATCTTTGCAAAAAGAGGAAACTGCCGGGGTAATTACCGTTTCTTCCGGGAATCACGGGCAGGCCACTGCTTATGTAGCCGGTACCTTGAAATTGCCGGCGGTAATCATGGTGCCGGAAGGTGTCCCCGCTGCCAAGATAGAGGCTGCCCGTTCTTACGGGGCAGAGGTAATAGTAGGCGGAGATTTGAACAATGTAGATGAAATTATTGGCAGAGCAATGGAGTTATCTGTAGAAAGGAACCTTTCTATTGTGCATCCTTTTGATGATCTTTTGATAATTGCCGGTCAGGGGACTATAGGCCCGGAAATTTTAGAAGAACTTCCCCTGGTAGATGCCGTGATAGTTCCCGTGGGCGGGGGTGGCCTTATTGCCGGTATTTCTGCTGCTGTTAAACTGATAGACCCTTCTGTTAGGGTCTTTGGAGTCGGTCCTTACGGTGCTTGCAGCGCAGCGTGCAGTTTCAAGGAAAACAAGCCCGTGCAGTTGAATGAAATGCCCCAGACTGTGGCTGATGGCATTCGCACCCCCATATGCGGCGAACTTACATTGCCTATTATTCGGGAGTATGTGGATGAAATTATAACTGTAACCGATGCAGAAATCATTTCTTCCCTGCGCTTGATCTGGGAAAGAATTAAGCTGGTGGTGGAGCCGGCGGCAGCAGTCCCGTTTGCCGCGCTTTTGTCCGGTAAGATAAGCCTTCCGTCAGGGTCCCGCGTAGCCTGTATCCTTAGCGGCGGCAATGTAGATCTTTCCCGGGCCTCCGGATTTTTTTAGATTTATCTTGAGAGGAAAAAGCTTAGGAAGAAGAAAAATAAGGTTACTTATTAGCAGGGAGGAGAAAAATAAAAATGGCTAAGGGTAACAAAAGCTGGAAAAGAGCTATAAAAATTGCCGGCATTGTATTGGCCCTAATTATTGTAGTAGGGGTGGCGTTGATTTATATTGTAATGCGCTCTTCCCTACCCATGGTGGAGGGCAAAGTGACAGTAGAGGGTTTAACTGAAACGGTGACAATTTTAAGAGATGAAAAAAGTCGTCCTCATGTTTATGCTTCTGCAAAGGAAGATCTTTTCTTCGGACAGGGATATGCCCAGGCACAGGATCGGCTCTGGCAGATGGAATTGCACCGGCGCGCGGGACAGGGAAGAATCAGCGAGCTGGTAGGTGAGGGAGAGCTTGATTTTGATATATTGCTGAGGACTGCCGGTCTTTCCCGGCTGGCAGAAAAGCTGATGCAAAAATCGTCCCCCGAGAGCCTGAATTACCTTTCCGCTTATGCTTCCGGGATTAATGCTTACCTCGAGGGAAAAGAAGCTTTGCCGCCGGAGTTTTACCTGCTGCAATTCCGGCCCGAACCCTGGTCGGTGGAAGATATTTTTAGCGCAATTGCCGTCATTGTTTTCAGCACTTCCAGTAACTACGAAAATGAATTAATGCGGGTCTCTTTGGAAAAGGAAATTGATCAAGAATTATTCGAGGATATGATTCCCCCTGATTATCCCGAAAGGGATGTTCCTCCGGCGTGGTCGGCAAAAAAAACTTTACCTTCAAAGGAAGAGTATCCCGGGAAAGAGTTTATCTCTTCAATGGAGCGGTTATCCCTTCATAATTCCTTATATTATCCTGCCCTTGATTTTAGCTGCAATTCATGGGCGATTTCTCCTCATATTTCGGAAAATGGTGAGGCCCTTTTTGCTTTCGATTCTCACAGTGCCATAGAAGTGCCTAACCAGTTTTACGAAAATCACCTCATATTGGAAGGGGAAGGGAATGAAATAGAACTGTATGGATGGTCTGTTCCCGGTATGCCCGGTATGCTGTACGGTTTCAATGATTACCTGGCCTGGGGAATGACCAGTACCGGCGATACCCAGGATCTTTTTTTTGAAAAGCAGCACCCTGAAGATCCCCACCTTTTTAAGTATGATGAGGAATGGTATGAAGCCGACGTCCATACCACCAAAATTGAAGTAGCGGGGAAAGAATCCCCGGAAGAAGTGGAGATAATTGAAACCCGCCACGGCCCCCTTATTTCGGAGGACCCGCCCATTAGCCTTCGCTGGTCTGCTCATGATACCGAAGAAGGCTTTGATGCTATTCTGGATATGAATTTTGCCCGTGATTGGGAAGAATTCCGGGATGCATTAAACCGGTTTACCATGCCAAGCACTCAAATTACCTATGCCGACGTGGAAGGTAACATAGCCTCCCGGACAGTCGGTCTATTCCCCATTCGGCGGAAAGGGGCGGGTGTGTTGCCCTCTCCCGGATGGGACCCCGATTACGGTTGGGAAGGATTTATACCTATGGATGATCTTCCCGAAATTTTTAACCCTGACGAAGGTTATGTGGCCGCTGCCAACGCGGTTACCACCCTTGATGATTATCCGTATGTTATATCTGTGGACAATGCTCCGGGTTTTCGTATGCGCCGCATAGTTGACATGCTGGAAGAAGGCGATTCATTCACTCCGGAAAAGATGAAAGAGATGCAAACGGATTGGTACAATACCCATGCGGAAAAACATCTTCCCGAACTTTTAAGTGTGCTGGAACGGCATAAAGATGAATTGCATTCTACCGAAAAAGCTGCTCTGGAAGTACTGCAGCATTGGAGTAACCGGCCGCAAAATCATCCGGAAGAGGCGGGACCGGTAATATTTGAAGGGTGGTATCTACAGCTTATAGAAATTATTTTTAGAGAAGAAATGGGAGATGATCTTTACGAGGAGTTTTTAGATTTTCCCTACCTGGTTTATGAAAATGTGGAACGTTTCTTCTATAGAGGGGAATCTCCCTGGCTTAAAGAGGAACCCGAAGATATATTCCTGGAGGCATTTAGTAATATCGTGGAGGAAAAAGCTTTAAAATTAGGGGATAAGCCTTCTTCCTGGAAGTGGGGCGAGGTGCAATCTATTAGTTTTGACCATATTATCAGCCGGGAAGTGGAATTATTAAAGCCTCTTTTTTCCCGCGGCCCTTATTCTTTTGGAGGAGGGCCTGTGACAATTAACAGGGCCGGTTACCGCTTACATGAACCTTATAAGGTTAGCAATATCTCTGCCCTGCGGTTAGTTGCCCAAATGGAGCAGGAAATATCGGCTTTCGGATCCATGCCTATGGGTCAATCGGGCCACCTGTTGAGTCCTCATTTTGCTGACCAAATAGAACCCTGGATGGAGGGGAAATATGATGAACTTTATTTCCATGAGAAGCCCACGGAAAAACAAAAACTTATTTTGGAACCGCAGTAAAAGCATTATTTTTATTAAAACGCAAAGGAGATTTTAATCATGAGTATCCCCATTCAAGGAATGAGTAGAGAAAAAATTATGCAGACCCTGGAAGAATACAGAAAAGACGATGTTGACTGGCGCAGCGGAAAAGTTTTCGCTTATACTTTCAGTGCCGGTGAGGAATATGACGAATTAATAAAAGAAGCTTACATGAAATTTTTAACGGAAAACGGGCTGGACCCTACTTCATTTCCGAGCCTGGCCAGAATTGAGAGAGAGGTAGTAAGGTTTGTTATTGACCTGTTGCGGGGAGGCGAGAAGGCAGTTGGCAATTTCACTTCCGGAGGCACAGAAAGCATTATGTTGGCTATTAAAACGGCTCGTGATAAGGCAGCGGCAGAAAAACCGCATATTAATAATCCGGAAATGGTAGTGCCCCGCAGTGCTCACAGCGCCTTCCACAAGGCAGCCCAGTATTTTGGCCTAAAATTGATGATGACCCCTTGCCATGATGATTTTACCGCTGACGTAAAATCTATGCGGGAAGCGATAAATGAAAACACTATCATTATTGCCGCTTCTGCGCCCGGTTATGCCCAGGGAGTTATTGATCCCATTGGGGAAATTGGTGAACTGGCTCTGGAGTACGATCTGCTTTTCCATGTTGATGCCTGTATGGGAGGGATTATGCTATCTTTTATGCGGGAGATGGAAGAGTATAATGTTCCCGATTTTGATTTTTCCGTGCCGGGAGTTACCTCTATTTCTGCGGACTTGCACAAGTTTGGTTACGCGGCAAAGGGAGCTTCGGTAATTACTTATCGAAACAAGGAAATACGCAAACATCAGATATTTGCAACTACATCTACCACGGCATATGCCATGTTCAATGCCACCATGCTCAGCAGTAAATCCGGTGGACCTATGGCGGGGGCCTGGGCCATTATAAATTATCTGGGTTGGGAAGGTTATATGAAAATAACGCGAGAAGTTATGGAAGCATCAAGGCGCATGATGGAAGGAATAAATAACATAGACGGTCTTTATGTTCTGGGTGCGCCAATAATGAGTATCTTTTCCTTTGCTGCGGAAAATGTGAATGTGTTTCAGCTGGCGGATCTAATGTCCCGCCGGGGTTGGTATATACAGCCGCAGTTTTCCAATGAAAATGCGCCTCATAATCTGCATCTTACTTTCATGCGCTTAAATGTGCCTCGAGTGGACGAATTCCTCCGGGACCTGGCCGAATGTGTAGAAGAACTTCAGGCTTCGGAAAATCAGATTGACATAAATGCCGTGCATGAACAGGTTCAGGCCATGTTGGAAAGTTTTGGTGATGATGTTGTTCCCCAGTTGCTATCTATGGCAGGCATTGACGAGGGCACTAGCAAACTGGAAGGAATGGCCATGATCAGCTGTATTTTGGATGCTTTACCCCGTCATATTTCTAAAGCTTTGCTGGTTGAATTTGTAAACAATCTCTATACCTAAATTAGATGTAGAGACAGCTTTTATATTGTAATCTGACAAAAGGAGAATCATAAGGATGAAAAAAAAGTTTGATAGCTGGCGAGATCTGGCTGATCTGGATTATTTTGAGATACTGGAAGATGGCAGGCTGGCGCTGGTAGAGCCGGAACTGGAAGGGTTGATTGATTTTCATACTCACCTGGGGTGGACAGTATTGCTTGCTCCGCCGGTAGATGTAACCCGTGAAACACCGGTTACGCGTCACAATTTTGGGTCTCACCTCCATGTGGACTTGGATATTTACTCGGGGCAAAATTTTTTTGAAGCCCGTCCCAAATGGGGAGTTCAGGATTACCTTCCCTGCGCGTTATCTCCTTTACGCAGGGGCAAACATCATACTCACACCATCCCTAATCTCATCAGAGAAATGGATGCCCTAAAAATAGATAAAAGTGTCTCTCTGGGGCTTGATATAGTCAACTCCGATAATTCCCGGCGATTTGGGCAGGCTATGAGATATAATCCCCGGTTGATTTTTTTCTGCATGGTTCCCCCGCAAAGTTTGCAGCGGAAAAAACTTATAAAAGATTACCTGGCGCTGGGAGCGCAGGGAATGAAATTACATCCGGAGTTGCAGATGGCAGCGGCAAGCTCATCACGGGTAATACGCCTGGTCAATCTTTGGCAGGAATTATCCGAGGGGATGCCGGTTTTGTCTCACAGCGGTTTTAATGGATTTGAGCCTCGCAAGGCACGGGAAAAAGCTGACATAAAGCATTTCTGGGCTTTAGCGGAAGCTTCGGAGGGCAGTCCTTGCATTCTTGGCCATGCGGGTATGAATTACTATCCTGAAGCCATCAAAATAGCGGAAAAACATCCGCATGTGTATTTAGAAGTTAGCGGGCAACCACCATCACATCTGCAGGTGATGATGGATCATCTGGGCTCGGAACGCCTTCTTTACGGAACAGACTGGCCTATTTACCCCCAGGCCATTTCCCTGGCCAAGGTGCTCATGGCCACGGAAGGTAACACTAAAGCACGCACTAATATCCTCCGCGATAATGCCAGGCGCATTTTAGGGCTTTAATTTGTAAAGTCAGGAATTCTCCGCCTCTTTAGGCAAGGGACGAATTGTTGAAAAATAACCGGATAACTGTTATTTTTGGGGTAAGGTCTACCCTTAGCCTGGGTTGACCTGGGGCATTAGTTATATTGACCGGGAAGCCAGTTTCCAAGCAAAACAAAAGCAGGAGATGTTCACGAGGCCAATATTAGTAAACAGCCCTTAAAAATATACTTTCCCCGGGAGGTGTTTTTATTTATGCCTAAACACGTATTTAGGAATTTGCTGGTTTTAGGTTTGCTGGGAATGGTTTTATTTAGTATATCATGTGAAGTCGTAAACGATGATAATGAAGCGAACCGGGATTTAACGGAAGTGAATGAAGAAAAAGTATGGGAACTACCGTCTCCCGAACTCGAAGAGGGGAAAAAAGTAGAGGATACCCTTTATAACCGGCTTTCGCGCCGCAATTTTACCGGGGATGTTCTTTTGCAAAAACATGCGGCCCAAATCCTTTGGGCTTCTACAGGAACGGGTGTTGACGGAGTTACTGGTGCTACGCGAACTGCCCCTTCCGCAGGAGCCACCGATCCCCTGGAAGTTTATTTGATTGCCGGAAATGTAGAAGATCTTGTAGAGGGGATTTATAGATATGATTATACTTCGCACGATTTGACTAAGATCATGGAAGGTGATTACCGGGAAGAGCTGGCGGGCGCTGCCCTTAACCAGGATTTTATAGCTGAGGCTCCGGCAAGCATTGTTTTGGCGGCTGATTACGGTCGCACTACGGCGACGTATGGAGAACGGGGCAGAAGATACGTTCATATGGAAGTGGGCCATGCGGCTCAAAACATTCACCTACAGGCGGAATCTCTACAGTTGGGCACAGTGGCTATCGGCGCTTTCGAAGATGAAGATGTGCAGGAAATATTAAATACTGATTATGATCCTCTGATGATTATGCCGGTGGGGGAAGCCGATTCTTAAGGGAAAAAGCATATATAATACCGGGGGAGGAAAATTGTGAGCAACGAAATGAGCCGGCGAAAGTTTGTCAAATTAGGTGTGCTGGCCACAGCCGGGTTAGGAATACTTGGCTGTAATTTCCTCATTGAGTTCGAGGAAGATGACGATGAAATAGAACCGCAATTAAATAATGAAATAGAAAAAGAAGAAGAACAAGATGATTATCTTATTCCTCGCAGAAAATTAGGGCGCACGGAAATGATGGTGAGCATTTTTGGCCTGGGAGGCGCGTTTACTGTATCTCGAGAACATAAGCAAGAAGAAGCTGTAAATATAGTTAACCGTGCCCTGGACATGGGGGTTAATTATATTGATACCGCGCCAACCTACGGAAGCAGCGAACGCAATATCGGCGAAGCCATTAAAAACCGGCGCGAAGAAACCTATTTGGCCACCAAAACGCTTGATTACAGCTATGATGGCACTATGCGGCGATTTGAAGAAAGCCTGCAAAATTTGCAGACCAGTTATATTGATCTTTACCAGCTTCATGGGATAGATTCCAGGCAAGCTCTGGAAGAATCTCTGGGCAAAGGCGGAGCGATAGAAGCCCTTGAAGAATTAAAAAAAGCCGGTGATATAAAATTTGTGGGCATAACCGGCCATAAAAATTACGGGGTATTTTTGGATGCCCTGGAGGAATATGATTTTGACTGTGCACTCATTCCCGTTAATGCGGGGGATGTGCATGATGATTCTTATATTGAAAATGTTCTGCCCGTGCTCCGGGATAAAAACATGGGAGTAATTGCCATGAAGGTAGCTGCTTACGGTCGCATTTTCCGGCAGAATGGCATTAATTCTATGAAACAGGCTCTTGAATATACCCTAACTCACCCCGTGGATACGGCTGTAATAGGAATATCTACCCTGGATGAATTGGAGGAAAATGTGCGCATAGCTCGCGAATTTACTCCCCTCACAGCTGAAAATATGACAGATCTGGAAGAGTTAACCAGGCCTTACAAACGGGAAGCAAATTTCTTTAAGTATGATTGGTAAACTTTTTCTAAAGCGGAATAACCTGAACCATAATTTACGGTTAATTAGCCCAGATTATACTTTCTCTGCCTAAAAACCCTTGTGTTTATTGAAAAATTCTGTTACCATTTACCCCAAGCATTAGTTGAAAAAGGAGGTTTGATTTTAGTGGTAGATGAGCATAATGGCCGCTATGACAGTGAAAAATTCGAAGACATGCAATATAGCGATCAACCGGAAGATATAGAAGATGAGCGCGGATTTGAACCGGCAGAAACCGGCTCTAATCGTAAGAAAAGCTTTATCATAATCGGCGTAGTAATTCTTTTGGTGGCAGCATTGGGAGTAAGTAGTTTTTATGGGGTTTTTGACGGTCTGATGGGTGATGATCCCGATCCCGTGGCAGAAAATGGTGTTCCTGAAAATGGAGAAGTAGTGGCTACTGTAAATGGTGAGGAGATTTATGAGGATGAATTGAATATGATGGTAGAACAAGAATTGCAACAAGAAATGCAGCAGCTGCAAATGCAGGGCATTGAAATGCCTGAAGAAGATATGGCTCAGAGAAGAGAGGCATTAAAACGACAGTCTATGGAGATACTAATTGTCTTGACCCTTCTTTCGCAAAAAGTGGAGGAAGAAGGCATAACTGCTGATGAAGCAGAAGTAGATACTGAATATGATCAAATGGCAGAACAGTTTGGCGGCGAAGAAATGCTTGAGCAGCAAATGGATATGGCCGGCTCAAGCCCGGGAGAGTTGAGAGATGAAATTGCCGACAGTTTAGCTATTCAAGAATATTTCGAAAGCTATATGGAGGAGCAAGAAGAAGAAATAGATTTTACCGAGGAAGAGTTAAGGGAAGTTTATCGGCAGTTTGAGGGACAAATTGAAGAAGACTTTGAAGAAGTTAAACCCGATTTGAAAATGATATTGATGGAGGAAAAACTTATTGAAGATCTAAAAGAAGAAGCAGAAATAGAAATATACATATAAATTAAATTAGAATATATAGTTTAGAGATTTTTGAGTTTAAAACCCCGGTTAATTAAAGTTACCGGGGTTTTTTTGATTTTTTATTATCATGTAGATTGCCCGAGGCTATTTTTTTCATCTCTAAAAGTTTGATAGAAGGAATAATATCATCGGGTATGGAATGTTTGTAGTTAATAAAAAATAATCTAATGCAAAAAATAAAAAAATCTTAAAATCTCAAAACTGGGATTCAATATTTTTGAAAAAGAGAGGGAGAGAAGATGCTTTCTTATTTTATGGAAGAAAAACACAAGGTTTACCGGCATTCAATGCGGGAGTTTGTGGATAAAGAAGTGACGCCTTTTGTAGATGAATGGGAAGAGCAGGAAGACACTCCTAGGGAGCTATATCGTAAAGCCGGAGAAATGGGATTTTTGGGGTTAAAATTTCCGGAAGAATATGGAGGGGGAGACAATGATTATATCGGACAGGCTATCTGGATAGAGGAGTTAGCTCGATGTGGTGCCGGAGGAATTAACGCTGCGCTTTCTGCGCATTCCGAGATAGCTTTGCCCCCGGTCTGCTACTTTGGTAATGAAGAATTAAAACAACGTTACCTGTTGCCCGGAATTGAAGGAGAGAAAATAGCGGCACTGGCAATAACCGAGCCTGACGCGGGCAGTGATGTGGCATCCATACGGACCAGTGCGCGGCGTGATCAAAATAACTACATAGTTAACGGGACCAAAACTTTTATAACTAACGGGGTCAAAGCCGATTTTGCAGTTACGGCAGTTAAAACTAACCCGGATGCCGGTTATCAGGGTATTAGTCTTTTGCTCATAGACAAGGACACGCCGGGTTTTACCGTTTCTAAAAAAATATCCAAGGTAGGGTGGCATTCTTCTGATACGGCCGAACTTTCATTTGAGGACTGTGTAGTTCCGGCAGAAAACATGCTGGGAGAGGAAAACCAGGGTTTTTTCCTGATGATGCAAAACTTTCAGTGGGAGAGACTTTCTCTGGCTATAGGTTCCGTAGCAGGGACTGACAAAATTTTGCAGGACACCATTTCTTATTTAAAGGAAAGGAAACAATTTGGACGCCCCCTAAGTTCTTTTCAGGCTATTCAACATCGTTTATCCGATCATGTGGCTGCTTTAGAGGCTGCCAGGCAGTTATGTTATAGCGCTTTGATTAAGCATCAAAGAGGCGAGGAGGTAACAAAAGAAAGTACAATGGCCAAGCTTTTTGCCTGTGAAACCACCCAGCAAATAATAGATGATTGCCTGCAGTTTTTTGGGGGTTATGGCTACATGATGGAATACCCCGTGCAGCGTATTTGGCGGGACAACCGTTTAAACAAGATTGGTGGGGGAACAACGCAAATTATGCGGCAAATACTTTCTGCTTATTATCTGGGTTAATTTTTGGTTATATTAGTAAGTTACAAATTTATAAAGAAATACATGAGTTGAATGTTTTTCCGAGAAGAAAGAACTGTATTAATATATGTGTTCAAAAGAAAAAGCACTTTCTTAATGAAAGTGCTTTTTCTAAATAAATAAAATATTAATCTCTGAGATGTTTTACTTCTTTACCTTTTCTTTAAGTGCTTTGCCAGGTTTAAATGCAGGAACTTTGGAAGCCGGGATGTTAATTTCTTTCCCGGTAGAAGGGTTTCTGCCTTTTCTGGCAGCGCGCTTCCTTACTTCAAAAGTTCCGAAACCGACCAGCTGCACTTTGTCATTTTTTGACAAAGCTTGAGAAATGCTTTCAACGGTGGCGTTAAGTGCTTTTTCTGAGTCTTTTTTTGTCAGTCCTGTTTTGCTGGCAACTTTGTTTACTAATTCTGCTTTATTCAATCCCCATCCCTCCTTAGTTTAAATATTGTTTCAAAGCTTAATTCGATGTAAAATCCTATATTCCTGCCTTAGCGGGGCATTTTTTTTTAAATATCTATCTTTTTATGTTTTCTGCGCCTCCAAAAGAAAATGCCGATTATTAGGAGAACAAGCAATAGGATGGGCCAAAATACCGCCGGGAAGCTTGATTCCTGAGTTATTCTTTCTGAGGTTTCGGCATAATATGAGGATATTGAAGGTATTTCATCTTCAACTGGTGGTTGAGCCGCAGCATATTTAATAACCGTTTCCCACATTTTAAGTTCCCTGCCGTCATCGTGATGAACTAGAATATCTTCTAAGTTATCCAGGTCTAATGGTTTTCCTTGAGCATCCTTTGGCTCAATTATTTGCGGAACATATTCCGAGACCAGGGTGAAAAAGGAAAATAGATAAGAATCGGTAACTACATGATACAATTCTTCATCTCCCCTTTCCAGGGAAACATATTCATTGGAGTTAGCTGCAGGTTGTTTTCCTTCGCCGGTATAAATTTCAGCTTCCATCACTGACCGAGTGCTGGGTATCGGGATATCCCAAAAGGGAATGGTAAACATTACTGCATTGTCGGGGTTATAAGTGTAACGCATTCCGGAAATCTGCATAAAAGTGGCGGGCGATATACCCTCTGATGTGATGGCTGAACCTTCCAGCACCCAATATAGTTCTGCTCCGGTGAGATAAAAAGAAACTATGGGATATCCGGCATATCCGTCCTCACCGTAGCCAAGGCCAACGGCTTCTGTAATTTCATAAAAAGAAATATCTCCCCGGGAATGTTCCATGGAACCCGGTTTAATCCCCTGGCGGATGTTTCCGTTTGTTTGAAAGGCGACATCAACTTTCTCCCCGGTAACATTTTCTGTAACTTCGCGCATGGCGTCGGTGACAAAATTCCCTACCGGCGATTCTTGGGCCTTACGGGTTTCTGCGATTTTAAAATCTGACCGGGCTACTGCATCCAAGATGTGTTCGAATTTTCCTTCCGTCAGGTAACTGACTAAATCATTGAGCTTTTCTTGATAATAATCTACTGTTTTGGCTATTTCCGGATGAGGAGGGAAGCGATCATCAATGGGGATTAAAAAGGGTTGATTGTTCTCCTCGTTGCGTATTCTTAAATTTTCTGTTTGGGGATTATAGGCCAGTTCCAGGTATCCCAAATATTCAATTAATTGTCCGGCCTGCACAATATAGGTGTTATTTTCAATGATAGGTTCCTCCAGGGCTGTGTGGCAGTGCCCTCCCACAATAACATCTATGCCGGAGACATTACGGGCAAGTTCCCGGTCCTCGGGAATTCCGGAGTGAGTGATGGCAATAATAATATCCGCGCCCTGGTCCTCTAATTTTTCTATGGCGTCTTCCGCTGCTTTATGCGGATCAAGGAATTCCAATTCGCCTGTATCTGCGGTCACCAGCAGTGCTTGATCACCCATTAAACCGAACTTGCCGATTTTTAACCCTTCATCCAATTCCGTAACGGCAGTTTGCCGATAAAGGTCCTTTTGCGCCAGGGGATGTTCTTCAGGGGGGCGCATGTTGGAAGCAAGAACCTGCGTATTTTCATGTGCCCGGGGATAGTCGGCGGCAATTAGATAATCGGCCAGGACCTCCGGGCCGAAGTCAAACTCATGATTGCCAATAACTATGGCATCATACCCTATTTCCTGCATTATGCTTAATTCGGCGGCATATCCTTGCGGGGCGAGCCATCCAAAAGAACCTCCTCCCAAAAAATCTCCTGCATTGAAAAGTAAAACCGGTTCATCTTTTTCTTCCCGTATTTCCTCTACTGCTGTAGCCAAACGGGAAAAACCTCCTCTGGTTGGATCTTCTTCATGGGGCAGGTAATCTACCGCGGGAGAATGAGGTATTACTGCCGAGTGCTCGTCGTTAGTATGTAAGATTGTGAAGTTGATTTCATTTTCATGGTTGTAGTTTTCTGCCGAAGTTATTGAAAGTGACCAGGTGAAGAAGATGAGAATTGCAAATGATAGCAAGCATATTAATAAACAAACCGGCAGTAATAGCTTTTTCCCTTGAAACATGTTTGTTACCTCCTTGCCCTCTTAATATTTTGTTGTTATCAATTATGAAAACTTTAGTATCATTATATCTTTTTTTATATATATTTCCAAACTGGCGGCCCAACCTGTTTTTTTTCTGGTTAATTAACAAAGTAAATGCAACCCCCACCGGGAAAATTGGTTGCATTTAATCTTAAAAATAAAGAGGGTTGCATTTACTTTGTCAATTAACCTAATTCTCAAAATTTATTCAGAAATATTTTAATTGTATTGTAATATTTACTAAAATAGAATATCATATAGTATAAATATAAATTAATCGCTAAGTATTAAGTGAGAGGAGTGTTTAAGATGTCCGGTGATCACTACGAAAATTTGGTTACCAAGCTTGGTTTTCCCGGTTCGGACAGGTTAAAAGCTGTGTTAGAGCACCTGATTACTCCGGAACAGGCGTTGATAGCTGACAACTTACCCGGTGATGTGGCGGAAACAGCCGAAAACACAGGTGTTGATCAGGACAAGGTCAAAGAGAGCCTGGAAGACATGTTTGATAAAGGGGTGGTTTTCCCCCGGGGAAATATGGAGGAAAGAAACTATTACCGCTTTGCCCGGGACATTATTCAACTCCATGATGCTACCCAGGCCAGTGGCAAGCTTGACCCGGTAGAGGACAAAAAACTTTACGAGTTATGGCATGATTTTTGCCGGCGCGAAATGTATCCTTTTATATCTGTGTTCGCCCAAAACCTTCCTCAACCTATGGGAAAAGTAGTTCCTGCTTATAAAGCAATTAAAGATTTGCCCGGGGTGCAGCCCTGGGAAAACTTCTCGGAAATACTCAAGGCCCAAGAAAGAATAGCGGTAGTACCTTGCTCCTGCCGCTCACGCACAACAGCGGTGGGAGAAAATTGCAATTATGTTAATGAACCCAAAGATTGGAAATGCCTTCAGTTCGGGCGGGGCGCAGAGTATGTCATTGCCCGGGGCTCGGGCCGCGAGATTAGTTTACAAGAAGCCCTGGAAATTGCCGACCGGGTGGAAGAGGAAGGCTTGGTTCATATTGGCAATTATGATGACAGTATGAAACTTAACACTTCCTGCCAGTGCTGCCAGGACTGCTGTGAAATTTTTGTGGCTATGTCACAGAATGAGGGAAACATAGGGGATGTATATGCTCCGAGCAGGTTTACAGCCGTAATTACAGAAGATGAATGCGACGGCTGTGGAATTTGTGAAGATTACTGCCAGTTTAATGCCATTGAGGTCAATGATCAAGCAGCGATTAACCCGGAAAGTTGTTTTGGCTGCGGCATCTGTGTGGTTAAATGCGCTAACGAAGCGGTGAAATTAAAGCCCCAAAATAATCATTAAAAAATATTTTTGATATTTCAAAAATATTTAGCAGGAAAATGCGCAAGAATAGGGAATGAATAAATAAAGTTAATCAAATGAAGTTGTAAAAAGTATTAAAATTTTGCTCTCAGGTCAAATAATGACATGGTGTTTATAGTTTGGAGGTGATAATACATAAAGGTTATTTAATAAAATTCTTAATTTAAACTTAAAGGAGGTATAATCATGGAAGGAGAAAAAACGTCTACGGGTTTGGAGCCAAACATTGCGGGTTTACTATGTTACGTTTTGGGTTGGTTAACGGGCATTATTTTTTTAGTGATAGAAAAAGACAACAAATTTGTAAAATTTCATGCCATGCAATCAATTGTAGTTTTTGGCGGTTTAACTGTATTATCTATTTTAATGTCAATAATTCAGGGAATTGTTTTTTCAGCGGCTATCAGAGGTGGAGCGTTTGGATTGCTAAGCGTTTTTGGCTTTATCTCCACAATTATTTGGATTCTCTGGCTTGTGCTCGCCATTATTTTGATTATAAAAGCATACCAGGGTGAAACTTATAAACTGCCTTTTGCCGGAAATATTGCAGAAAAGCAACTTCAGTAAAAATGCCG
>Ga0207421_10000765_pt1 | contig 41749 bp, 40 predicted proteins | sample SodLakKL_010_SED_4_FD_187542 | JGI IMG/M metagenome (GOLD analysis project Ga0207421, IMG submission 187542) | Alkaline sediment microbial communities from Lake Tanatar, Kulunda Steppe, Russia - 8KL_010_SED (SPAdes) (version 2) | ecosystem: Environmental > Aquatic > Non-marine Saline and...
GTTCGGCTGAGCTATCCCTGGAGCATAAATCAACTTGTAATAATCTATCTTTTTCCTCAGATCGATCACTTTATTGTACAATCTCTCGCTCCTCTGTAACAGCTGGGAGGCATTACCGAGAATATAAAGCTCTGCCTCTGGATCTGGATCTTGATCGAATATGACCTGTATTTTTTTGTTCTCTTTTCTTTCCTTGATCAGACCATCCGATAATCCTTCAGGATAAGCAAATGTTGAGGGAAAATCATAATTTTCAGAGGTTTCTTCAAAAAAAGAAACGGGAATCTTAAAAGAGGAGTCAGATTCCGTTGAAATTGTAAGTTCGGCTTTATCAGGTGGATCAAACGAATCACCTTCAAGAAAGATTATATTGGGTACGACAATCTCTTTATCTTTGATATTCCACTTTCCTATTTTGGCTAGTCCCCACCTATCTATAATCTCAATCATCAGATTACTAAAAAAGATCAAAGTAAAAAAGATTTATCTTAAGAAGAATTAGAAAAAAATAAAAAGAAGAGGACCGAGTATTCCTCAGTCCTCTTTTATTCTTCACTCATTATCTTCATCCAGCCGCCAGACTCGTAAACTGCAAGATCCCTTTCTTCGAGTTTTTCTTCAAATTCATTCCAAGAGACAGTTTTTATCCTATCATTGTTGCCCTTGGTAAACTGGATACCATCGGTGCCTTTGACGAGACCGGGTTTCAAACCTTTTTTCTCGGCTATATCTTTCGCTTCTTTTACGCTTATTTTTTCCATACTCATTTACTTTACCTCCTTTCTAAGGGAGAGCGTCATACCCTTCTCCCAGACCCTTAATAGACTATTAATATAAATATATTTCGCTAATATCCAGGATAAATAGGGTAAAAATAAGGGTTTTTTGACTTTGAATAGTAATTTCGTCTGACATTTTTTAGCCGAAAAAAATGGGCTAGTTCTTAAAACATCCTCGACTATCAAATCCATTTCCCGGATGAGCAAAAGTATTTAATGATAGGGTCAATGAGAAATATGTATGAAAATTGTTCCCGACACTAGCGTGGTCGTTGACGGACGGATTACAAGTAAATTAGAAGCCGGCGAGTATAAAGATGCAGATATGATCATTCCCGAAGCTGTGATCTTCGAACTTGAATCACAAGCCAACAGAGGGCAAGAGACAGGTATGAGCGGTTTGGAAGAAATCCAAGAATTAAAAAAATTGGCTGATGAAGGAGAAATAAATCTCTTTTTCAAAGGGAAAAGGCCGAAACTAGAAGACCAGAAATTGGCTTCTAGCGGTGAAATCGATTCGATCATCCGTTCAGTTGCAAGAGATGAAAAAGCGATTTTATTGACTAGCGATATCGTCCAAGCCGAAGTAGGAAGAGCTAAAGGTTTAGAGGTGGAATATTTAGAGCCTGAAATAAAAGAAGGAAAGTATAAAAATAAAATTTTAGAATATTTCGAAGAAGACGTGATGTCTGTACATTTAAGGAAGGGAATTAGACCTAAAGCAAAAAAGGGTATACCCGGCGACATTAGAACTGAGATCATCGGAAAAGAAGTGTTAACTGAAAATGGACTTCGTGATCTAGCTCATAATATTATAGAAAACGCTAAAAGATCATCGGAAGGATTTATAGAAGTAGACAGAGGGGGGGCAACAGTAGTTCAGCTTGAAGATATCCGTATAGTAATAGCTCGGCCTCCTTTTTCTGATGGATTCGAGATAACCGCGGTTAGACCCGTTGCGAAAGTTTCTCTAGAAGATTACAAGATGTCAGAAGAATTGAAGAACAGATTGTCCGAAAAACAAAGAGGTGTTCTCCTTGCAGGGTCTCCTGGAGCCGGAAAGAGTACTCTAGCCCAAGCCATTGCAGAATACTTAGAGAATAAGGAATTTACGGTCAAAACTATGGAGGATCCTAGAGACCTTCAGGTAGGAGATGAAATAACTCAGTACAGCGGATTGGAGGGTAAGATGGAAAACACAGCCGATATCCTTCTTTTGGTCAGACCGGATTATACGATTTATGACGAGGTCCGGAAGACTCCTCACTTCAGAGTATTTGCGGATATGAGGCTTGCGGGAGTGGGTATGATAGGTGTAACTCACGCTAATCGGGGTATAGATGCCTTACAGAGATTGATAGGTAGAGTCGAACTAGGTATGGTCCCACAGGTCGTTGATACTATCGTTTTTGTCGAAGAAGCCCAGATAAGAAAAGTTTACGATATAACCTATACGGTAAAAGTACCAGAAGGTATGGTCGAGGAGGATTTAGCGAGACCAGTTATAGAAGTCAGAGATTTTGAATCAGGAACCACCGAATATGAAGTATACTCCTACGGAGAGCAGGTAGTGGTGATGCCTGTAGAAGGAAAAAATAAAAGCAAACCAGTCCAAGATATAGCTGAAAAAGAGATCAAAAGAGAAATAAACAGATATGTAGGTGGAAGAGTAGAAGTCGAGGTATCGGGTTCAGATAGGGTCACAGTGTATGTTCCAGATAGTGAAATACCAAGACTCCTCGGTAAAAATGGGAAGAATATTGCAAGAATAGAAAATCATTTGAATCTGAAGATAGACGTACAGCCCTTGAAAGAAAGTTCAGATCGGAAAAAAGTTGTAGAAGACAAAACCGGTGGAGAAAGGGTTGACGTTATAATCGGGGAAGAAAAAGTTATCATCGAGGCCGGTAGGGAAAGAATCGGAAAAACAGTAGACTTGTTTTCCGGGACCGAATACCTTTCTACGGTCACGGTAGGACAAGACGGCTCAATAAAGATTAGAAAAGGAACTAGAGTTGCAAAACAAATAATAAAGGACGTAAATAGAGGTGAAGATGTTAAGATCGTAGATTGAAAATAATTCAGAACAAAATAACGGATATCTTTTCTCCTTTTTCTACAAGTTCCTTATTTTCGGGGATCTCGAAATAACCATCTGCTTGAGCCATACTAGTTATAGCTCCAGATTGTTTGTAAACAGGATATGCATCCCCATTTTCGAGTTTTACGGTCATGTACTGCTGTCTCCCAAGTGAGGATGTTATCCTTTTTTGGAGAACAGCCTTAGTCCGTCTTTCCGGTGCTTCAGGTAGTCTCGAAAGTTTCCTCAATGCGCGTTTTACCAGTTGTTGAGCCGTATTTAAACACGAAGTAGGATATCCGGGCATACCAATAACAGGGGTTCCTTCAACTTTTCCGAACAAGGTTGGTTTTCCAGGTTTGAGTTTTACTCCATGAAAGATGACCTCTCCAATCGAATCCAATGCATCGATAAGAACGTCTTTATCTCCGACAGAACTTCCTCCAGAAAAAAGTACCATATCTCTTTTATTTATTTCCTTTTCGATACCCTTTTTTAGGCCATCGATAGAATCGTGAACAACTTCACCACTAAAAGGAAGGCAGCCGTTTTTACTTACTACGGCAGTAAGGGTGTGAGAATTTACGTCATATATCTGACCCGGTTTTAATTCTCCCTCAATCGGGACGACTTCGTCACCAGTGGGAATGATACCAATCCTCGGCTTTTCATATACTTCTACTCTCTCTTTTCCCATGGCTGCTAGAGCACCGATCCTCGCTGAAGTAAGAAATAGATTCTTTTTAAGAACAGTTTCATCTTTCTCAATATCTTCACCCTTAGGTGAAACGTTCTCCCCGGGGTGTACAGGCTGATATACACTCACCAGATCGTTCTCCTTTTCGGTAACTTCCACTTTGACTACAGCATCAGCACCCTCGGGCATTGGAGCACCAGTAGCTATCTGCATACATTCTCCTTTTTTAATTTCTTTTTCGGGTGACTCCCCTGCATGGAGTTTCCCTACTGTTTTCAACTCGATCGGATCGAATTTATCCGCTTCGAAGGTATCTTCAGCTTTTACAGCAAACCCGTCCATAGCTGCCCTATCAAAAGGAGGAACAAACATATCACTTTGGGCATCGCTCGCTAACACCCTCTCAAAGGCGTCGTCAAGAGATACCGTCTCTTTTCTATCTATCTGCTCTACTTCTTTTAGAAGAGTAGATAAAGCCTCTTCGTAAGGTACCAATTCCCCAAAAGGACGCTGTTTATCCATCATTTGTTCACCTCGTAAACCATGTGTCCGATCTCAGGTAAGATTAGTTCTTTCATAGCAAGTTCTACGGCGGATGTAGAGCCAGGTAAAGCGAAATAGATTTTTTTATCAGAAATCCCTGCCAAAGCTCTACTTAATAAAGCTGCAGATCCTATTTCTTTATAGCTAAGCCTTCTAAAAGTCTCTCCAAATCCGGGAAGCCTTTTATCTATAACCTCTTTAAGAACATCAGAAGTCACGTCCCTTTTGCTAATTCCAGTTCCACCATTCAGTATATAAACCTCGGCATCGATAGATTCAATAATATTCTTTATCTCCTCGGGTTCATCTTTGACGATTTCGTATCCAACAATCTCATGTTCCTCTTCCATCAACATCTCCCGTATCTTCTTACCGGATTCATCACTATCTACATCTCTTGTATCACTAATGGTTATAACGCCGCATTTCAGATGATCCGGGGCTTTATGCTTGTGTTCTTTATGACCCATCAATATCAACCTTCTTTTTTTCCAAAACAGAAATATTTTTTATTTTTGTTTTTGGATACTGACCATCTTTATCTTTTTCCAGGTACTTCACCATATCCCAGATAGTTAATAGAGCTGCGTTGACACCGGCAAGGGCCTCCATTTCCACACCTGTTTTATAGACAGCCTTGACTTCACATTCTACCTCGATTATGTTTTCATATGTTTCAAAGGATACCTCTATACCATCAATGGGTATCGGGTGACAATGCGGGATAGAATCAGGAGTCTTTTTTACTGCCTGAATAGCAGAAATCTCCGCTACTTGAAAAACATCTCCTTTTTCCACTTTGCCTTCCAACACCGCTTTCATGCTTTCGTCAGTAAGTTCAAGTTCTCCTTTAGCCCTAGCTAATCGAGAAACTTCTTTTTTTTCACTTATGTCAATCATCCCCATCTAATTCACCTCTTTTCCTTACTTTCTCTATCTAACCACTGTGAATCTCCGCTTTTGGTAGTCTCTCTTTTCCAAAGAGGCACCTTTTCTTTTATTCTATCTATAGAATATTTGCAGGCTTCGAATGCTTCTTCTCTGTGTGGAGCACTAGCTACTATTCCTACAATATTATCTCCAACGTTCAGTTCTCCATATCTATGGATCAGAACCAAATCGGTGATGTTGAAGTTGTTTATGGCCTCTTCTTTTACCTTTTCAAGTTCGCTTTCAGTCATTCCCTCATATCTTTGTAATTCCAATTTCTCGACTTTTTTCCCGTTATTTTTAGACCTCACAACACCATTGAAAACAACCACGGCGCCGTCTTCCTGACTGCATACTCGATTCTTTAATTCATCGAGTTCGAAATCTTCTTCCGTTACTATCGCCTTTTTTTCATCCATTTCACTCACACCAATAAGGCTCTCTTCTATCTATAGCTTCGATAAACTTATCTTTTACGTTTCCTCCGCTTCTCAAAATATCCCTAACCGGAACATGATTGTCGGTCCTCAAAAGGCAGGGTTTCAGTTCTGCTTTCGAAGTTATTCTTAACCTGGTACAGTTCTTACAGAATGTAGAATTATGCATAGTTCTAACTAGTTCCACCTCGACCTCGGGATCCTCTAGAAAATATTTTTTTCTTGCGTGCATTTTTCTAGTTTCACTCTTCACAGCTCTCTTTTCGAGGCCTTCCGCTAATTTTTCTAAAGAGAGATGACGACGCTGATAGAAGTCATCAGAGATACCCTCTCTACTACTAGTCATCTCGATTATCTGAAGTATTGAACCAGTATCTGCAGCAAATTCTATCATATCTTCTACAGAGTTATCATTTAAATCTTTCATCAAAAGCATATTTATCTTGACCGGATAAAGACCGACTTGGTTAGCTTTTTTTATGCCTCTTTTCACATCTTCGATATTGTCTTTTCCCGTGATCTCCTCATAAATTTCCGGATCAATCAAATCTAGACTCACGTTAACTCTATCTAGACCAGCCGCTTTTAATTCCGCAGCTTTTTCGAAAAGTAAGACACCATTCGTTGTGATAGACACGTCTTCCATGAGTTCTGCAGAATATGATATGATTTCATTAATCTTAGGATGGACTAGAGGTTCGCCTCCAGAGTATTTCACCTTCCTAATGCTGAGCTTTGAGGCTGTTTTCACCAATCTTTTTATCTCTCCGAGTCCCAAACTCGTCTCCCTTTTGACTTGTTTTTCACCCTCATTATGACAGTAAAAGCAGTTTAGGTTACACTCTTGAGTGAGCGAAATTCGAAGATTCGTGATTTCTCTTCCGTAAGGATCTTTCATTCAAAATGCTCAACTAAGCATATGGGATATAATATTTGTCCTTAAGGACTTACTTTTTTTCCGCGATAGCAATCAATCTGCTAGCTTCATCATCATAATTTAAGCATTCTAGGTCTCCGTAAATATCAACCCAGTCAAAACCTACATCTCTCAACATATTCTCGAGTTTTTCTTTGGTAAATAGCTTGTACATGAACTTATGTTCGTGAACTTCACCATCGTCTTTGATTAATTTCCACGCTGACTCCAACATATCTAGGTCATCTCTTATCTTTCTCTTTTCCAAAAAATAGCCGTCATCTAGCCTCCATTTGTCACTCTCCGTGTATACACCATCCAATACCTCCTTTCCCATTACATCTAAAAGGAATTTCCCTCCTAGTTTTAATGACGAATAAGCATTTTGAAGGACTTTTCTATTTTCTTCCTCGTATCTTGAGTATCCAAAAGAGGTAAAAAAATTGATCACAGCATCATAAAATTCTTTTCTTTTAAACTCCCGCATATCGGCCTTTATAAATTCGATTTCTAATCCCTCCTTTTCACTTTTTTCCCTAGCCTCTTCTAGATAGGCTCCAGTTAAATCTATTCCAGTTACATCATAACCTCTTCTAGCAAGTTCTATAGAATGTCTTCCAATTCCACAGCATTGGTCTAAGATCTTGTCTCCTTCCTCGAGCTCTAGGAGTTCTATGAACCGATCTACTTGATATTTAGTTTTCTCCATCCTGTCCTCGGAAAACAGAACTTCTTTAAATTTTTCCCAAAATGATTCATCTTCAAACCATCTATTCATCGATCTAGGTCCTCCAATCTTCTAAGATTAATGTTCCTAGCTGATCAAACCTACTTAACGGTTTTTTCGAAAATTTCTACGAATCTGATCATCCACTCAGTAAGGTCTATTTTGTCATTTAATATTTCCTTTCGAGCTCTATCAAAATCAGGCTCCACCTCTCCCGTTAAAAGCATCTCAGCGAGTTCATCAGCCTCTTCTATACTTTCGACTTGACTTCCTATCTCATATTGTATTTCTTGTTCTTCCAAAGTCGGTGCAGACGATTGAGATATGAAAATCCAAGGTATCCCTAAAACACCAGCTTCAGCACATATTATTGGATCGTCACCGACGACTAACTCGGCATTTGCCAAAACATGATTGTATCTATTTAATGGCAAAGCAGGAACATATTCCTTCAAAGGCTTAGGAACAGAACCCCTCCCATCTACCAAAACCTTCCGATATTCAGACAGATTCCTAACGATGTCTATCTTTTCTCTCCGCGGAAGTAGATCATCATCGGTGAAGCCTTCCCAAGATCTTCTCGCAAAGCTGACGAACACATAATCCTTCGATTTTACTTCAAGTGAATCCAAAACAGTAGGATCAGACTTAAATCCATTAGGATGAAGATACGCGAATGGATGGTAACTAGGATGAGACAATTGCTTCTCTGAAGGAACGTCGAATGGATAACAATCCGGAGTGACGATCTTGTCTGCATAACTGAATATCTTTTTCTCGTCATTTTTTTGTAGTTTTCTGTCCAAAAAAGCAACAGAGTATATGTTAAATATAGAATTAAAGGGAGAATAAGGAACACTGTTAACGGAAAAAACAAGGTCCGGTCTAAAGGCAATCAGTTTTCTCACTAGAGAAAACTGATTTCTATATTTGGAGATTAAATCCGGAAGGCAACTCTCCTGATTAGACCCGTAAAAACTATACTTGATGTTTGAACCTTGTAGATATTTTTTATTCAACTCATCATACCTAACTAAACACAAAACCTTATGTCCTCGATCTAAGAGCTCGTTATGTAAGTTTTCAAAGAAATCCATATGATGAGGATGAATAACCAAAGGCGATACCTTCATGATCTTGTTTACATCTTCATGAAATATAAATCTAATCCGTATTAAAGTTTAAATCAATTTAGATTGAATCGGAAAAGATTTTAAGTTTGATATCAATCCTTGAATATGAGAGAGTTTCTATTGTATTCTAGAAATGGTGTAACTTCTCCCGATTTCAATTTAAAAGATCTTCCAGGAAGTGGAGGAAGGATGGATCTGATCTGTAGAAGCATAATTTCAGCGCTCTGGCTTTCAAACGATATGAGAGAAGATACCAAAATAAAGATTTGTCTAAATGGACCACCTGATCCACCTTTGAGCCTTTGCTTCGATGGATCGAACTTAAAAAAGTTATCTCCTGACGAGAGAAGTATTGCCATTTGGTTGAAAAAATGTTTGAAATACAAAGATCTCGCAAACGACTCTTGGATGGAAACTCATGACGGAATTTTTATCTCAAAGCAAGATTTTTATGGATTGTTAGACGAAATAAGAAATTATGGACTGTACTTACTTCACAGAGAAGGTGAAGATATCAAGGAAGTTAAAATCGAGGAAGATTCAGCCTTTATATTAGGGGACAATATCGGCCTTCCTAACGATATCTTGGAAAGATGTAGAGAACGCGGTGAGAAAAAAATTTCTGTAGGGCCTAAAGAATACTTTACATCTCAATCGATTACTTTGGTCCATAATGAGATAGATAGGATAGAAAAAAACTCAAAATCTAAAAAGGGTTAAATCCAGAAGATCACATTTCTTATTACTGCTTTTCCTTGATTGAGATTTATACCTAAGATAAAAAATATATTTTCTAATTAAGAGGTAGACTTTCAACAAAATCTATTTATATCTTATAGGAAAAAGAGATTCCAATGTTATGGTTATTTGTGATAGGGATAACTTTCTCGACGGTATTCCTAGCGGAGTTCGGCGATAAAAGTCAATTGATGACTATATCATTCGCTTCTAAATACGATAACATGACAGTCTTTGCGGGCATCTTTTCAGGGATCACTATTGTAACTATATTGGCTGTAGCTGTCGGCACTATCCTCTTTCAGCTGATACCTGTTACTCTCGTAAAGATAATCGCATCCCTGATATTCGTATCGTTCGGTATTTACACTCTATTTTACGAAAATAATATGAAAATGAAAATCAAAAAAAAGAAAGGAAGAGTCCTTTGGAGTTCTTTCATTTTTTCTATATTTGCCGAATTAGGAGATAAAACACAACTCGCGATCATAGCGTTAGCAGCCCGATATGCTTCACCTTTTTCAGTACTTATCGGAGCTCTTATAGGAATGGCTACAATCATAGGGATAAGCGTCATCCTTGGATCTAAGTTAGGAGATATTGTGGAAAGCAAAATATTAGATTTGGTTGCGGGTTTGCTTTTTGTGGGCCTAGGTTTAATCTTTCTCTTAGAAGCGCTTTTCATTGGATAAGTAAAAAATATGCCTTGCGGTTTTACCCTTACTATGTCCCGATGGGAAAAAAAGGATTCTCGAAAGATCGCTGAATCGACTCTTTTCACACTCAGGGAAGATGATGTGGTTCTACCGGATGGCACTGAAAAAACTTATACCATGCTAGATTTGCCAGATTTTGCAGGAGTTTTGACTTTTGCTAATGAAGAGGTGATATTGATCAAAAACTATAGATATCCTATCGATCAAAAAGTCATCGAACTTCCAGCAGGTTTCATAGATGAAGGGGAGACTCCGGAGGACGCTGCAAAAAGAGAGCTTGAGGAGGAAACAGGTTATGTTCTCAAAAATTGCGAAAAATTATGTGAATATCATCCTATTGCGAGTCTAAACGACCAGAAAGCACATCTTTTTTTGGGAGAAGCTGAAAAAGATGGGGAAATGAATCACGATAAAGGAGAAGATATTGAAGTTATCACATTCCCTATCAAGAAAGTCTATGAAATGTTGAATAACAATGAAATAACCCATCCTCATACAGTTATCGCATTATATAAAGCGAAAAAGAAACTTATTAAAGAGGGTTGAATAATCTGATAAATTTTTTCGTTATGCCTCCTTATCTGGAATTCGACCGAAACTTCTATATGATTAAATCTATTCATATAATGTAGAAATATCTCGAGAAGCAGGAGGATTTCGATAATGGAAATACCAGCCGGTAAAAGGATATTGACCTCTTTGGGGGGAGAAGAGCCTTTAAAAAAGCTGATCGAGGAAGTAAAAAGACGTAATATCGACGGATACATGAAAATCATCTTTGAGAAAGATGATTCTCAATTTGAAGGAAAGATTGTTTTCAAAAATGCTATTCCTTTTGCGGCGGATCTAAAAAGACCTGGCGGGAAATTCAAAGGAAGAGAGGCTTTAAATGAAATAGCTAAGCTTTCTTCTAAAGAGGATACCGTCTTAGAACTTTATTCGTATTCTCATTCAACTTCAAATTTTTATCTCGACCAAATCATTTCTAAATTTGAAGATTGTGAGTTTTCCGAAAAAGTCGATATCGATCTTATTTTAGAATTGAGCTCTAGCAAACAAGATGTTTCTGAAACAGGTAGAGCGAACAGGACGAAATTAAATTATGAATCTAAATCTGAAATCTTGGATGATGAACCATCCGTCGAAAACTTGGCCCGAACCCAGAATTTGGAGGAAGAAACAAAAATCCAAATGGAGTCGGAAAAAGAAGTAAAGGAATTGTTAAGAAAACTTTTGAGAAAAGAAAAAGGACTTGAAAGTAAGGAAAATAGATTGAAAAATTTTGAAAAAGAACTCGAAGGATGGGAAGAAGAGCTTGAGAAAAAAAGCTCTAAAATGAAAAATTTAGAAAAAAAACGAGAAGAAATCGAAAAAGAAAGGAACTTGTTAGAAAGAAAAAAAGAGGAAATAGAGAGGAAAAAGCAAGAATTGGATGAAAGAGAAAGAAAAACCCAAAAAAGAGAAGAAAATCTAGAACAAATCAAACAAAGCATCGGAAAACAAGAAAAAAAACTAAAATCTGGATTGGCCGAAAAAGAAAAGAAAAGAGAAAGTCTCGAAGAGATGAGAGAAAAAATCGAATCCGAAAAAGACGATCTACAGGAAAAACGAAGGAGATTAGAGCAGAGGGAAACAGAAATAGAAGAAATCGAAAAAGAATTAGAAAGGGAGAAAGAGAAAACGGAAGAAAAACGACGGGAACTGGAGAAAAAAGAAAAAGAACAAAACAAAAAAGAGCAGGAAATAAAAGAAAAAGAAGAAATGTTTGAAGAATATGAAAAAAATCTCGAACAAAAAGAAAATAAATTGGATATCCAAGAAACAAAATTAGAAGGATGGGAAGAACAACTCCAGGAAACAAAAAATAGTATTGAGGAAGAAAAAGAAGAATTAAAAGAGAGAGAATCAGAAATAATAGAAACGAAAGATGAGCTCAATAGTTGGGAAGAAAAATTATCTGAACTAGAAAAAGAATTAGAGGTAGAGAAGAACTCTTTAGAAAGAATGAAGAGCGAATTAGAGACAAAAGAAGAACAATTGGATGAACGTTCTAAATCTCTGCGAAATAAGGAAGAAACATTAGAAGAAAAGAAGAAAAAACAGGATCTTAGAGAGACTGAATTAGAAGGATGGGAGGAACAGCTTTCTGAAAAGGACGAAAAACTCGAAGAAAGGGCTGAGGATCTCACACAACAAGAAAAAGAAATCCAAAAGGAAAGAGGAAAACTCGATGAATATAAGAATGAATTAGAAAACGAAAGAGAAAAGCTCGAAAGTATAGAAAAGGATTTGGAAAAAAGAGAGAAGTCTGTTGAAGAAATGAAAGAGGAATTAGAATATTGGCAAAATGAACTAGAGAATAAAGAAAATGAAGTTTCAAGAAAGAAACAAAATATGGATATATTGGAAACAAAACTCGAAGGATGGGAAACAGATCTGAATAATAGGGAAGAAAATCTTAGTGAAATATCAGAGAGATTAGATAAGAGAGAAGAGACCTTAATCGAAACAAAAACGGATTTAAATGTGTGGGAAGAAAAATTGATCGAGTATGAGGATTTATTGGAAGAGAGATTTGATAAGATCCAAGAAGTGGAAGATACTATTGAAAGGAGAGAGGATAAGCTGGACATTTGGCAAGAAGAATTAGGAAATATTGAGCAGGGACTAGACGAGAGACATTCAGAGATAGAAAAACGTGAAGAAAAATTAGGTGCTAGGGAAGAAAAAATACAGGATAGAGAAGAAGAACTCGATGAAAAAGAGAAAACGCTCAAAGACAGAGAAGAGGAATTAGATACTAAAAGGGAAAATATTGAAGAAAGAGAAGCAGATGTTGAAGATGAAAAAGAAAGAGTTCAGAAGAGAGAAGAGAAAATCGATTCTATTGAGAAAAAATTAGATGAAAGAGAAGAAATGTTAGATAGGGTTGAGAAAAAAATCGAAAAGAGAGAAGAAGATATGGGGAGATGGGCCCAAGCCATAGAAGAAATGGAAAATAACTTGGACAATGAGCATTCAAGGTTGACAAATTGGGAAAAAGAACTTGAAGAGAAAGAAAATGAACTAGAAAATAAAGAGATAAGATTAGATGAACAAAAAAATCGATTAGAAGAGAAAGAGGAACACTTATCCGATAAAGATGAAAAATTAGAAGAAAAAGAGAAAGGACTTAATCTGGTAGAAGATTCTCTCGAAAGATGGGAGGATACTTTAATTGATTTAGAGGATTATATAAATGAAAGGGAAAATAGTCTAGACTCATACCAGAATGTTTTAGATAATCGAGATAAACAACTTTCTAATCGGGAAGAAGGACTTCAAAACAAAATTGATGAAATAGAGAACAGGGAAGAAGAACTGAACAATAAACAAGACGAATTAGAAGAGATGGAAAACGAATTGCAAAAACGAAAAAATAATCTCGATATGAGAGAAGTCAAAAACGAGGGATGGGAAAGCCAGTTGGAACAAAAAGCGGATAAATTGAAAAATAAAACCAGAGAAATCGAAAAAAGAGAAAGTGAATTAGCAAATTTAAAAGAGGAAATAGAAAATAGAGAAAAGAAATTAGAGAAAAGAAGTCAGGAATTAGATGATTTGAAAACTGATCTTATTGAAAAAGAAAATGGATTAGTAGAGCTTGAAAATGAACTCGATGAGAGAAAATCTAAGATAAAAGAGAAGGAAGAACATTTGAAAAAATTAGAAACAGAAATCGAGAGTGAAAAAGACAATCTAGAGAAAAGGGAAAATGAACTAGAGAGCCTAGAAGAAGAACTCAAAGATAAAGAACAACAACTTCAGGAAAAAGAAGAAAAATTGAATGAACTTGATGACGAAATAGAAGATAGAAAAGAAGAACTAGATGAAAGAGAAAATGAATTACAAACACTAGCTGATGATTTAAGTGAAAAAGAGGAACAACTTAAAGAGAAAGAAAATGACTTGAAAGGATTGGAAACTGAACTAGAAGAGAGGAAAGAAGAACTTGAAGAGAAAGAGGTTGACCTCCAATCTCTCGAAGACGAATTGGAGGAAAGAAAAGATCAGCTTGAAGGCAAAGAAAAGGAACTTGAGGATTTGGAAGATGAAATAGAAGATAGAAAAGAAAATATAGATGAAAGAGAAAATGAATTAAAATCATTAGAAGATAATTTAGCAAACAAGGAAGAACAATTAAAAGAACTAGAGAATGATATAAAAAGTAGAGAAAATAATCTCGATGAAAGAGAAACAGAACTTCAATCATTAGAAGATGAACTAAGCGATAAAGAACAACAACTCCAGGAAAAAGAAGAACAGTTGAATAAACTTGAAGAAGAACTAGAAGAAAGGAAAGAAGAACTCGAAGAAAAAGAAGTTGATCTCCAATCACTCGAAGACGAATTAGAGGAAAGGAAAGATCAGCTTGAAGGTAAAGAAAAGGAACTGGTAGATTTAGAAGACGAAATAGTAAAGAAAAAAGAAGATCTAAAAGAAAAAGAAGATGAATTAGAATCACTTAAAAATGAATTGGGTGATAAAGAGGAACAGCTAAAAGAAAAAGAAGATGAATTAAATGAAGTAGAAAATGAAATAAAGAACAGAAAAGACACTCTTGATGAAAAAGAAGAAGAATTGCAATCTTTGAAAGACAAATTGGATAATAAAGATGAGCTGGTCCAGGAAAAAGAAAAAGAATTGAAAGAAGTAGAAGATACTATCGAAAACAAACAAGAAAGTTTAGATGAAAAAGAAAGTGAATTAGAGGAACTTGAAGACGAACTTAGCGAGAAAAAAGAAGAACTAGAAGTGGTTGAAAACGATATTGAAAGTAAAAAGAACGCTCTAGAAGAAAATGAAAGTGATTTACAATCTCTAGAGGAAAAACTAAGCGATAAAGAAAATCAGCTCGAAAATAAGGAGAAAAAATTGGATGAACTTGAGGACAACATCGAAAACAGAAAAGATAGTTTAGATGAAAAAGAAAATGATTTACAATCTTTAGAAAAAGAATTAGATAATAAGGAAAAACAACTAGAAGATATTGAAAACGATATCGAAAGTAAAAAGGATAATTTAAATGACAAGGAAGACGAACTACAATCTTTAGAAGACGAATTATCCGATAAGGAAGCACAACTTCAAGAAAAAGAAACCGAAGTTAACGAACTAGAAAGTGAACTAGAAAATAAAAAAGAAGAATTAGATGAAAAAGAATCTGAACTTCAGTCCTTAGAGTACAAGGTAGAAGGTAAAGAAGAAGTACTGAAGGAACTCGATAACGAAGTCGATGAAAAAGAATCTGAACTCCAATCTATCGAAGATAAAATAAAGAAGAAAGAGGACCAAATACAAGAAAAAGAAAATGAATTACAATCTTTAGAAGATGAACTAAGCGAGAAAAAAGACCAACTCAAAAACAAAGAAGAAGAACTGGAGGAAATCGAAGATGAACTAGAAGATAAAGAGAAGGAGTTGAACGAAAAAGAAATGGGATTAGAAGAACTAGAAAACGAATTAGACCAAAAAGAGGATTCATTACAAGAATGGGAAAACAAATTAGAGGATAGAGAAAAAGACTTGGAAAAGAGAGAAATTAGACTAGAAAAGAAAGCCGAAGAGATAAGGAAAAGAGGGGATTTTGAGGATATCCAGGAAACACAAGATGTTCTAAAAGATCTTTTAGAAGAGATTGAAAAAAGTGAATTTAAGAGGAAGAAAAATGAAAAGGACGAAGAGGATAAAGAATAAAAGTTAACTTCGAAAAAAAATTTCTTACTTCTCTCTAGAGATAACGAAATCGACAATGTCCTCAAGGATTATCCTGTACTTACTCTTCGGAATTATATCCAACTCAGATTTAGCCTCTTCTGCATATTGTTTAGCTAGGCTTTTAGAATATTCTATAGATCCTGTATCCTTCATCAAATTAATTGCTTCTTTGATTTCATCCTTAGCATTATTTTCCCCTTCTAGAATTTCTATCAATCTATCTTTTTTTCTATCTGGCAATTCAGATAAGGCTTTTATGACCATTAGGGTTCTTTTACCCTCACTTATGTCACTCCCAACATCTTTTCCTATTTTATCTTCATCTCCAACTAGGTCAAGATAATCATCCTGTATTTGGAAGGCGATCCCCATCTTTCTAGCATATTCACCCATCTTCTCTATTTCTTTCTTATTACGATCAGCTATTATAGTCCCACCTCTTGTTGCAGCCCTGAAAAGATAAGCAGTTTTCTTTTCGATCATTTCTATAAAATCCTCTTCCTCTATCTGGAATGTTTTTTCAAACCGTAAATCTTCTTCCTGACCTTCCGCAATCTTCAAAATAGAAGAAGATAACTCCTCAAGTAATGTCCTAACTTTCTCTCCTTCAACTTCAGTTTGAGATAAGATATTAAATGACAGTGCAAAAAGACCGTCACCTGCATTGATAGCATTAGGATCTCCTATCTTACGATGGAGAGTAGGTCTGCCTCTACGCATTTCATCCTGATCCATTATATCGTCGTGAACAAGAGTAAAATTATGTACGAGCTCCAATGCAATTCCATAGGGTACTGCCTTACTTTCAAGCTCTCCAAAACTACCTGTAGAGATCATTGCTAAAAAAGGTCTCAACTTCTTCCCGCCTGATTCAGGATAATATGCCATATACTCCCACAAAGGATGTTGGTTCTTCTTTGCGAAGATTTCCTCCATTCTTTTTTCAATGACTTGCTTTCTATCATCTATTTCTTCCATCAATCCCATGGTGCCTCTCTCCTAAATTTTATCCTATCCAGTTTTTCAAATCATCAGTAAAAATTTTTCTAACCTTAAGAAGTTCATCTATATTTTCACAACCCAATAAGAACATAACTGTTTTGAGTTCTCGAACTACTCTTTCAATATATTCCTCTAAGGTTCTTGTATCGTCATCTAAAGCTCTCAATACTCCACCAGCTATACCAACTGTATCTGCCCCTAGAGCGAGTGCTTTAGCTATCTGTATGCCATCTCTTATCCCTCCAGTAGCTATCAAGGGCAAAGATACAGATCCTCGACATTCAACAATAGAAACTGGAGTCGGTATACCCCAATTCCATAAATTCTTTGAGATCTTTTTCATTTTTTCTTCTTGATTCCTATAATGTTCAACAGCGGAGAAAGAGGTCCCTCCTTTTCCACCTACATCTATGGCTTTGACTCCGGCATTCTGAAAGTTTAAAGCCATTTGTGTAGAAACTCCTGCACCTGTTTCTTTAGCTATAGTTGGTACTTCAGAGGATAATTTCTTTAGCGAGTTAAGCACTCCTTTAGCTTTCAAATCACCTTCAGGTTGTACTACCTCCTGAAGATAGTTAAAATGTACTGCAAGATAATCACCTCCGATCATCTCTAGCAATTCATTCGCCTCTGTTACACCTAAAGGCTTAGAATCTTTTTGCTTAATAAGTTGGGGAGCACCTATATTTCCCAATACAATAGGCGGTGAATATCTAGAAACTGTTTCGTAACTCTCTCTAAGTTCTTCATTCTCTAAGGCAGCTCTTTGACTTCCAACACCAAAACCAATTCCCATCTTTTCTGCAGCCGAAGCCAATTTTTCATTGAGATTCTTGCCTTCATCATAGCCTCCCGTCATTCCAGCAATAATAATGGGAGCCTTTAATCTCTTATCTAAGAAATCTACCTCAACATCGATGTCCTCAAAATCTATTTCAGGTGCGGATTGATGATAGAACTCTATATCCTCCCAATAATTCTTTTTTAAATCTACATCTTTATTTAGACAAATTTTAACGTGGTCTTCTTTCCTAGACTCAATCATGATATCACCTTTGTAGAAAGGACTTCCTCTTCATCCAAGATCTTACGAAGTCTTCCTGATTTTTCTCCATTAACAATGTAAGTATCGCAATTTTCAGATATCATTAACATCTTTTCTACTTTTTTATTCATTCCGCCAGTAACGTCTACAGGCTTTTTTTGAGTAGGGAAATCCTCGTCTTCGAGGGGATACATGGTATTATCAAAACTCTCTACAATTTCACCACTTTTGTATATACCGTCAACGTCACTCACAAATACAGCCTTATTAGCTAGAGAAGAGAGACCAAAAATCATATCATCTCCAGAACAGATGGTCACTCCCCTTCTTGTATCTATTGTGACATCTCCAAAACCTACAGGTATTACACCTAAATTCAGATATTTCTCAAAAATTTTGTTATCTATCTTATCTAACTCTCCATTTTCGAATATAGTTACTAAACCACCGGGTATAGAAATTCCCCACATCTCTCGATCCTGCATCAACTCTAATAGTCGATTATTCATCCTTCTCATATCCAACTGTACTTTAGACAACCCCTCGATAGATATTTCTGAATCATCGTCATTTAAATTATATTTTTTAGCTCCAGGATGACCAAAACTTCCACCACCGTGAATTATTATGAAATTATTGACTGAACTTTCATCGATCTCTTTCAAAAGCCTCTTAGCTATCCGAGTTCTAAATGAGTATGATTTATTTTTATTAGTTAAAACACTCCCGCCTAATTTTATTAAAATCAAAGATTACCCTTCCTTTTTCCTGCTACAGATGGCGTATTCATCCCCATCAAAAAAAACTTCTCGATCTGGATTCTCCTCCTGTATCTTTTTAATCAACTTTTGGATGTCGTCGATGGTTAAAGATTCGTCATTCTTATCTATCTTTTTATGGATTTTTTTATCCATTCAGATTCCTCAATTATTTAGGAGATAGCAAATTAACTACTTATAATTTTTTGGTATATAAGATGTTCTAGTTAAATGAAGAAGTGTGTCTTGGGAAAAATATTTATAACTAGGAAATACTGATAAAGCGTCATAAATACGTATGACATATTGATGTGATAAGTATGACTGAAGCACTCATTGAGAAATTAGATGAATACAAGTACAATATACTATACTATGTTTACTTCGTCAGTTGCCTTTTGGTCGCGATCTGGGTGGCGGATCCGGTAAACACCTTAGCCTCTCTTTTGTAATTCTTTTTTTGTTTCTAGTCGATCAAAGCCCTTACTGTCTTTGCAATCGATTCAGCACTATCGTATTCTGGAGACCACCCTAAATCTTTAATTTTTTCTAACGAGAGTAGCATTGTCTTTACGTCTCCTTTCCATCCACCTTTATCTCCATTAGTGCTTTCTGTCCAATCATATTCTACTTCATTTAGGCCCATCTCATTACAAACGATATCAGCTATCTGTTTTACATTAATGTAGTCCTCAGAACCGAGATTGAAGTATTCTACCCTATTTTCTGCGTTCTTTGTTGCGAATAACATCCCATCGATACAATCTGTTATATAAAAGTAAGATTTCGTTGTACCTGGAGGAGCGCCAAGTATTTCAAGCCGATTTGGATCTTCTTTCAACTTCTGGACGAAATCATATGTCACACCGTGAGTGCTTCTAGGACCCACAACATTAGCGAATCTGAACGATACCGACCGCATATCGAAAGTGTGGCAAAATGAAGAGATCAAAGCTTCACAACTGAGTTTGGAAGAACCGTAAAGGGAGATCGGTTTTAAAGGACCTAACTCTTCAGGTGTGGGTATAACTTCCGTTTCACCGTAAACTGTAGAAGACGAAGTAAAAATTAACTCGTGAATATCATTTTCCCTCATAGAATCTAGTACATTATAAGTGGCGATGATGTTTTGCTCTAGATGTACAAAGGTATCTTCTGCTCCAACTTTTACGTCTGGATTAGCAGCAAGATGAAAAACCATGTCGCATCTTTCCATCTCTTTTGATAATTTTTCCTTATCTAAAACATCCTCAACTAACAACTCAAAATTATCTTCGTCTTCAAGATGCTCTACGAGTTCCTTTTTCCCAGACGATAAATTATCGTATCCGATCACTTTATTGTCTTTAACTAAAGCATCTACTAAATGACTACCGATGAACCCTGCTGCGCCTGTCACGAGTATATTCTTGTTTTTCAACTTCATTTTGCCACCTCACATTTATTCCGACTACTCAAAGAATCGGGGTTTAAGAAAGTTGTATAGGGATATAAAAGCTACGATAACCAGGAAAACGGCAATTAACAAAATGAGAACATTAGTTCCAAATACCCTGATTATTGCTCCTCCTGTTAAATATGAAACGATGCCGATTAAAAAGCTACCGATGAAGGCCCCCGTGATTATCGAGAGCCATGCATAATATTTATTCATGCCTATGACCCTTCCAAGAATAGAAGCGCCGACACCACCGCTTCCCTGAAACGGGACTACGACAAAGGTTGCTACGCCATAAAAAGCCAACCTCTTTATCCACTCGTTTTTCTCCATTTTTCGGGCTCCAAATTCCTGTGATTTATCGATCCATTTTCCCAATAGAGGGATTTTTTTAGCTATGTAAAAATTATATAAGAGAAAGTATGAAGTGACTACATCTACAAAAGCGACTGAACCAGAGACCATGAATATAGCTACAACTGGCGACAAGTGTATGGAGGGCATTCCTAAAAGTGTAAATATAGTAGTTGGAATCACCGTTTCCTTTCCAAAGGGAGGAAAAAGATAAGCAAACATCGCACCCCCGACTATCCAAAATATGTTATTATTTCCCAACATCAAGTAAAGTAAACCCACATATGAGAATCCAATAACGAATGGGATGAAGAAGAGGAATAATTTTCCCCAAATATTCTCGTAGAATTCCTCTTCATCTTTTAATATGTCAATCATCAAGTGTAAATATATTAAGGAGGCTAAAATATCTTTGGAATATTTTTGACATGATATTTTTTCACTTTTCTATCACTAGCATCGCATGATCTTTTTGACGGTGAGATATATCTACTTTAAGGATGACATCACAACCTTGTTCTTCCAATTTTTGCTCTACTTCTTCATATATTTGCTCAGGAGATTTAGACACGTCTACACTTCTAGCTTTAACCGCAATTATACCTATCGCTTCTTCCTCTAGAAATTTCAAATTCTTCAAAAATATTTCAGTTTGATCCCTCTGAGAAATGTCTTGATAAAGAAAATCTACCTTTCCCACGATTCCTTTGTATCTCTCCGGATTCCTTGCATCAGCCATTATCGAGAAGATATTTCTTCTCTCCTTCGAGAGTGAAAGTAGATTCCTAAATGGGTCTCTTGCAAGTTCTACTGCAAATATCCTACCTTCTGTTACTATATCCGAGAGATGACTTGCGGTGGTTCCGTCACCCGCACCCAGATAGAGGATATTCATATCTGGTGATATAGGAAGTGATCCTTCTTTTTCAAGGAATGCACATAGCTTACTTCTATTAGGATCCCATTCTCTATATTCAAACCCTTCTTCTTCAATCAACTCCTCTCCATAAACATCCTGCCCAGGTATGAGATTTAGAGTATAGTATTTTCCATCCTTTTCGTATATACCTACATCTACAGGTTTCATGATCTCAACTCTTCTATAACCTCTGGTAAAACATCGATGAATCTTCTAATCCCTTCTTCGGGAACTGTGAAAGAAACTCTTATGAAATCATCTCCAGAACTTTTCGAGACGTAAGTGCCTGATCTAACGAATACGTCATGTTCATAGAGAAGTTTCTCCTGGAGGTTCTCGGGACTTATGCCTGTTTTACCGATATCGATCGCAAACATGTTAGTATTGGAAGGATAGACGGGTAAAAATACATCATCTATCTCCTCAACACATTCTTTTATCAAACGCTGATTTTTTCTCGATTGTTCAACCATATCGTCCAACCATTCATCCTTAGTTTCCAACGCTGTTTTAGCACCGACCTGTGCGAGTACATTAGCGGATAAAACGTTAGTACGATATTTATGAATAATTTCTGACAATTTGTTCGGCATGATCAAAGCGCCTAGCCTCATACCTGCAAATCCACAATTTTTAGAAAAACTGTAAACTAAGAAAGTGCGATCCGGTACGAATTCTGTGGTGAGAGTATGATCGAAAGCAAAGTCTCGATATGTGATATCGTCTATTATCCAAAGATCATTATCCTCCACGATGTCACAAATAGCCTTAACCTCACCTTTATCATAAGAAGAACCGAGAGGATTAAGTGGATCGATTAAGAGTATCATTTCCGTATTGTCATCCACCTGTTCTTTTATCTCTTCAACGGTCATTTTGTAGGGTGACTCATAAACATCTATCTCTTTCATCTCTGCACCGCAGAGTTCAACCTGATGATGGATGGGCATAAAACTCGGGTCCGAAGCAATAACATTATCTCCACTATTCAAAATCGCTCTAGTTAATCCGTAGGTAGCTTCAATCGCACCATTCGTGATCAAGGCGTTGAAACCTTCGGTGAGCCCCAAATCCTTAAGCAAAACCTCCTTTAAACCTAAAATTCCCTGTTTATGAGGATAAAGATTGTATTTTTGTTCCTCAACAGCTTCAATGATGTTCTCATTTATCTTTGGAGTGGTCTTTAACTGGTTGGTGTTCTGACTCATCCAAACTATCTCATCCTCTTTTTTATGAGCATATACGAACGGATCTTCTTTCAAATAACCACCGCTCGAATCATCATTAGTAAAACTATAAATCTTTCGGATGAAAACGGAAATACGACATTGGGTGGAAAGATGTAATGGGAGTAAACTATTTATTGGGGTTATTATCTAAATCAACCCCGTTGTGACTTTTCCATACGCCCCTGATACAGAACCTTGTTCCATTAAGTCGCGAAACCTCTTTCCATTCGCTTTCGCTCCTGTGGTGTAGTCCGGCCAATCATCTCGGCCTTTCGAGGTCGATGAAGGCCAGGGAAAGCCGATCACGGGGGTTCGAATCCCCCCGGGAGCACTATCAAATTTTTTCGTAGTATCAGTTCGTCATTTTTCTTCGCCTCTAGATCTACCTACCGGACACGCTTTTATGCATATACCGCACACACTTTTACCTATCTCGGGATCACTTTCAAATTCTTTTAATTTTTGAGCACATTTTTCAACATCGAAACAATTTCTTTCTTTAGGATAATCGCTGAAATCAGATTCCTTAAGAGCCTCCACAATACAAGAATCGATACACTGAGTACATTCACCACATTTTGATTTCATCGGTTTGTTCTCAATATCAAAAGGCATATCAGTCAAAACAGATGCTAATCTAACCCGAGGACCATAATTTTCATTTATAAATAGCAAAGACTTCCCTATCCATCCTAGCCCTGCTTCTCTTGCAATAGCTTTATGGGAAATATAGCTTCTATGAAAAGTATTTTCTAAATCCTTGGATGCTGGTATTTGAAGGGCCTTGTATCTCTTATTTCGTATAATTCTACTGATGTCAAAGGATATAGAATCTAATTTTCTATTTGAGATTTTGTAAATCTGACCATAGATCGATCTTGATTCAGGTAATTTATCAAATATTTCTTGTCCTAAATTCAATCCAATGACAATTCCATTAGTGTAATCTTCTAACAAATTTTTAGGAATCGTCTTATGATCCTCTAACGGGTCTAGGTCGCATATTCCAAAAAGATCTGCCCCCTTATTAATACTATATTTTTTAATCCCTTCAAAATCAGATGATTGTTCCATCGTCTAATAACGTACATAGAGATTTATAACTTTTTGTATTTGGGTGATCATTATATATTCTAGATAAACAGTACATGCTTTACATTCATATATACCTCAATGTTCTTAGCTTAAAACATCTCTAAATTACCATGCTAAACGAAAAAACTCTTATCCCTACATCTTCTATCAAACTATAATGAGAAAACTATTTACTCATTGCCCAAGATGTAGAAATGGGTTTTACGTCGAAACTGAAAAAAAAGAAGGGGAAAAGATCAAGATTCGTTGCCCCTACTGCAACTTTCACTACGGAGACACGATAGATAATACTAGGATTAGAGAAATAAAATACAATTGGGAACTTTATGAAAATATCCATATAGGACTGCTCTCAAATGAGGGAGATCCCTTCCAACTGAAGATCGCTGGATTTTTGCTTCTATCGGCAGTAATACTTTTCTTCCTAGGAATAGTATCCTTGTTAATATATGATTCTTTCAATCTTGTCCATCAATCTTTGGGTCTTGCAGGTAGCATATTCGTTATTTTCGTTATCCTCGCAACCTTTAATAGTTATATGAAAAGATCTTTCGTGTTGTCTTTTACTGGTTCCATCTTTGCTATATTTAGTTCGTTTATTTGGGGATATCTCAACTCTCAGGGTGATTTTTTAATATTCGATCAGAGTCTATCACTTCTTTATACTTTATTGGTATTGTTCAATTCGGTATTAGCTTTGATTTTGATAGTCAAAAACAGATTAATCTTTGATTTCGGCTATTGATTCAATAGAGGTAAAGAATGTAGGTGAAGTAGCCTGCTAACATCACTATACCTTCGATTCTTGAAAGTTTGTCTCCAGAGTACATAGAAATGGTGAGGAAGACACCCGCGATAATCATCACAAAAAAGGCAGAATATATTTCCCCTGAAAAAGTTAAAGGTATTATGGTGGCGCTCACCCCGATCACCATCAATATATTGAACGTATTAGAACCTATAACGTTGCCAAGAGATATCTCCGCCTCTTCTCTAAATGCTGCTATACTAGAAGTCGAAAGTTCCGGTAGAGAGGTCGCTAGTGCTATTATCGTCAAACCAACTACACCCTCGATCAAATCAAACCTTTCTATGTAAAATATAGCAGAACGAATAGCTAATTCAGATCCTATGATTATACCAAAAAGTCCTCCAATGACTTTGAAAATATTCATTGACCAATCAAATCTCTTCTTAAAAGTTTTTTTCTCATCTCCCATCTCCCCTATAACTTCTTCACCCTCCCCTCTCAAGACTATAGAGCCAAAAAACAGAAGATAAGCTATCAAAGCGATTAGCAAGATCGCTCCCTGCCATCTTTCTATCCTGTATCCATCAGAGAGAAAAGGTCCTGCAAAAAGTAAAAACAAAAACATAGCCCCGAACATAAGAGGAATCTCCCTCTTGATAACATCTACATCAACGGAAATAGGCTTGATTATCGAGCTCACACCCAAAACCAATAATATATTGGCTATGTTTGAGCCTATCACGTTCCCTACCGATATACCCTGTCTATTTTTAAAAAGGGCATTCAGACTAGCCCCGAGTTCGGGTAATGAGGTGCCAAAAGATACTAGCGTTAGGCCTATAATTATCGTTGGAACGCCAAGAAACGCAGCTATCTTGGCACCGCCATCGACCAAGAAATCAGCACCTTTTATCAAAAGGACTACACCAATCGCTAGAATAGCCGTCCATCCTAAGATCGATAACATCTCGGTTGTTTCATTTAGTATCAACATAAAAAACTTTTAGTATAATTGCATAACATTTGAGTTGGAATACTGCGATGGACGTCAAAAACTTCAACGAAAACATTACACTAGTCGGTGTCGACTACCTCGGTGACGAGAAGTTAGATGTAGAACTAATCGCACTTGTGGAAAAATATGAACCCGATATGGTTGGCCTAGCACTCTGTGAGAAAAGATTCGAAACTATAGAAGAAAAGGAAAAATGGCTAGATAAACCATTGCTACCATCCTATCAAAAAGGAGATGCTGGAAGCCTAATCTATCAGAGCTTCATGGATGCGGTGAGAGAAAATCTTAGAAAATTCAAACAAGTGGAACCAGAAACTCATGTGGCTAATCTAGTGGATTTGGCGAATTTTCTCGAGGTCGACATAGAATTCATAGATAGAGATGTGACTCTAACTTTTAAAAGAGCGTATGGGAATATGTCACCAATAGAAAAATTGAAGATGGCTTGGTACTTCAAATCCGCAATGCTTTCCTTTTCTGAAGACACGAAATCTCATTCCGTAGAAGGGATGGAATCTCAGGACGATTTAGTGGAAGGAGTCATAGCAACATTGGAAAGATTCGCACCCGATGTTGCTGACGAGGTCAGGAAAGAAAGGTTAGAGTACATGGCCAAAAAGATATATCAATTATCAAAAAAAGAAAAAATCCTGAGCGTAATTCCAGAAAGTAAAATGGACGAAATAATAAACGAATTAGAACGATTGAAAGAGGAAGAAAAGAAAGAAGGAAAAGTAAGAGGATATCGTCATTTAGAGAAGGTAGGGAAAAAATTATACAAAAAGGCATTGAGATTCGTACCTCCTCTTTTTTTCATAAGTTTAGCTGTTTATCTCTTTTTCTTTTCTGAAGCATTAAATATTTGGCGTGCATGGCTCTATTGGTTCATAGCAGTCGGCGGTATGGCATCTCTAGGTGCCTTCATAGGAAAAGGTCATGTACTTTCAATAATCACATCCTTTTTCCTAGCTCCATTCATGTCTTTGACACTAATCGGCCCAGGTTGGATAGCAGGCTATGTAGAGGCAAGAGTCCGGAACCCTAAAATCCGAGATATAAATGACCTCACTGCCTCCAAATCTATCAATGAATTTTTATCGAATAATTTGATTCGGCCGATAATGGTAGGCATATTTTCTAATGTTTTCACTTGGATCGGTTTGTTTGTGATCTTGCCTTTGCTCATCTCATTTTTTTAGAAATGGTTCGATATACGAAAAATATAACAAAGAACAAATCCTTACATTTCCGTTGAAATGAATGTCAAAAATTATATCAAATGGTTTCTTGAAGGGATCGTTATGGGAGTTGCCAATATAATCCCTGGTGTTTCGGGAGGAACTATGGTCCTTTTGATGGGCATATATGAGAAACTCATAAATGCTATAAACACGATACCTCTCAGAGACTTTTTGGCCGTCTTTAGAGGAGAAAAGGAAATCTTTATTCAAAATATGAAGGAAGTTGATTATGAATTTCTCCTCCCTATTATCATAGGTGTAGGATTAGGAACTTTAGGCCTTGGACGAGCGATAGGAACTTTTATAGAGGATTATCAGGCCATCACCTTTTCTTTTTTCTTCGGTTTAATCCTTGCATCTGCGGGAACACTCTATCACAAGATAGAGGAATTTGACCGTTTTATATTCATCTCTGGAATTTTTGGGTTTTCTTTTTCTTTTTATATTTTGGGTCTTTCACCATTTGAAGCTACTCACTCGTTACCTGTAATCTTTCTATCAGGAGCGCTCTCGATCCCTTCGATGATCCTCCCCGGCATCTCAGGTTCTTTAATCTTGATAATCTTACAACAATATGAATATCTAATAGAAGCCGCATTCATTAAATTCGATATAGTTGTAATAGTTGTATTTATGTCTGGAGCCTTAATAGGGCTTTTTAGCTTTGCAAAAATAATCGACGTGCTGTTTAAAAAACAAAGGGAAGCAACTTTAGTTTTTCTCTTTGGATTGATACTAGGCGGATTGAGAGAACCAGTTGTAAAAGCATTTGAAGCAAATCCAACTTCTCTCGAATGGATCATCCCTGCGACAGTAGGAGCTATTTTTGTAAGCATATTAGATTGCTTCTACCGCCTCAGAACAGAATAATCATATTCTTTTAAAACCTCTTTTCACCCATCTTGAAAAGGTCCTCTTAAAATAAAAAAGGTTCTGAGATAGAGTCCTACTCCTTCCACCTACCTCAGTATTACCCTTTTGCACCTCTTGGATAACTTCTTCCCAATCGTCTACTTTTTTCAAGATCGTAAAAGCTTCTCCTATGCTTTTCAATCGGTGAGCATCACTTCCTCCAGTCGTCGGAAGTCTTAAATCATGGGCCATTTTTTGAGCCTTTTTGTTCTTCTGACTCAAGCATCTACCATTCAATCCCTCGATTCCATCCCAATCGTTATCTCGAACGTTTTTCTCTCCAAGTCCTGATCGAAACCTGTAAGGATGAACTGCGATAGATAATCCTCCCCTTTCCCTTATTCTTTCAGTCGTAGACTCGATTGATAGCCGATCTTCTATCTTTTCTTGGACGCCGAGTGCCATGATATGACCTTTTTTAGTACTGACCTCCATTGCCGGAACTATGATGAGATCCGTCTCTAAATCCCTCGCTTTAAAATAACCATCTAAAGTATTATGATCTAGAATTGCTATTCCGTCTAAACCTTTTGCCTCAGCGGATCTGATAATATCCACAAGTTCCATATCTGAATCATCTGAATAGACTGAATGAATATGTAAATCAAATTTCATCCATTCACCTCTCAATAAAATCAAGGATTTTCTGCTTTAAATCTGATTCCGTATCTTCTAATACGGACTTTACTTTTTTCCTTATCCGTTCCTTTTGTTTTTTATTGGCAACGAACATCCTGCTAGCATGAACCATCGCATCTACCAAAGGTTCCTCTCTACCTATATGATCCTCGGCGCCTTTTCCTTCTAAAATCCCGCTTTCTACCAATTTTATCTTCGCCTTCCCGTATTTATCCCTTTGAGTTATCATTTTAGTACGCTTCACTTCGCAAAAATAAGTCTTAGTTGCTTGTGAAGGATAAATGAACTCTTTTTCTTCTTTCAATTCCTCAGAAATCAACTCAGGCATCTTTGGTTCATTGTGTCCCGTTAGAGCTGCCTTATAAAATAATTCAGGATCAGTAGTAAGTGAATAGGTAAATCGCACCCCCTCCTCTAATCTTCGACCAGTATCTGATGGTAAGTAAATCTGATTCCCGATCCTACCCTCATAGATCTCGGCTCCTATGGCAGCCACATTTGGCCTATGATTAGTAGTTACCAAAATGCCTTCAAAATAAGACATATCAGGCGACTTCCATCCCACCTTTTGAAGAGGTTGTATTAGCCTTCTCATCTGGCATATTCACTTTCGGAAGAGGTATAGGTGGAGGGAGATTAAGATCTCTAGCAATCGTCACCGATTGAGGGATGCAATTATTGATAATTGTAGTGTGGATTTTTTTCGCTACTTCATTCGGCATCTTGTTATTTTTTCTCCAGTTTTTAGCAAGATCAGGATACTCGCCTATGAACTTTAGACTCCCCTCAATTTTAATAACTCCCATCCCAGAATAGTTAGCGGTGAACCTGAAGTCTACTTGATTTGTCTTTGAATCCACCTTATCTATTTTAGTGACAGAACTATTGTGATTAATTTTGATGTTCTTCTTCTTCTCTTCTTTTTTGCTATATCGCTCGGCATCTATCGCTTTCAATTCAAAGTTTTTGATACTCATCAATATTTCTAGACAATGCTACTTTAATAATCTTTTCATGACTCTTAAAATCTAAAACAGGGAAAATATTTATAATATTGTAAAGCGTATTTTAGAAGGAACTGTTTGTTTCAAAAAATATTGTGATCGAAATGTCAGGAAGCACAATCGAGAATGTCTTAGAAGATGTGAAAAAAGAGTCAGGAATAGATAACCTAACTTTAGTTTCCCGTACGGGAATGCATATTGCAGGTGATACACCGAAAGAAGCACATCAAGAGACCTATGTGGCGATGTCAGCTATTCTTTTAGGGTCTTCAGAAACGGCGACTTCTGAATTAGATGAGGAACTGAAGTACGTTCTTGTGGAATTAACTGATACCCGAATATTGATAGAAGAATGTGGTCCATCAGCTATTTTGGTGGCTAAGTTAAGTCTAGATAGCGATGTCGAAAAGGTATTGGAGGCAACAAAAAAAGCGAGTAAAGATCTCGAAAGAGTTTTATAAAAATTCAAGGAGGTTTTATCTATTAGCAAAGGATTCATCAATTGTAACGTAATTCCTGTTAAAAATAGGTCCCAGAGATATCACGGATTTATGGTTGAAGATAAGAAAATCAGACATATCGATGATTTTGATAGAATAATGGGGGGGTCAGAAGAGAAGGTAGATCTTAACGGTAATTTTGTTCTTCCCGGTTTTATAGATTCTCATACACATCTCGTCGAAGAAGGGCTAGACATGGAAAGGGTGAATTTATTCGAAGAGGAAACTCTTGAGAGTGTCCAATATTATCTTGAAAAAGAAGCCTCTCAAACACCAGTAGGTGAATGGATAGTCGGAGTGAAATTCGACGAGTCTACCTGGAAAAGAACAGACTATCCCACTAAAGAGGATCTAGATGAGGTTACCGAAGAACATCCATTAATAATAAAACGTATATGTGGCCATATAGCGGTAGCTAATTCTAAAGCATTAGAAAGAATAAGTGAGGACTGGAAAAGAGTAGATAGAGAGAAAGGTCTGTTAAGAGAAGAAGTTGTTTGGAATCTAGACGACATTATGTCTATCACTAAACAGGAAAAAATAGAAGCGATAAAGAGAGCCATCAAAAAAGTACATTCTAATGGAATAACATCAGTTCATGACGTAGTTGATCGCAGTAGTTGGGAGGCTTATAAAGAATTAGACGAGAAAGAAGCTCTAAATTTGCGTGTGAATTGTTATCTACACCATGACGAGGCTGAAGGATTATCACCCAATCAAGTTAGCGAATTTTTATCGCTCAAGGGATTAAAGATGTATGCTGACGGTTCTATTGGGGCAAGGAGCGCAGCTCTTCACGAAGAATACGAGGACGATCCAGGGAACAGAGGAATGCTTTTACTCAGCCGGGAAGAAATGGAGGATATAATAGAAAGGGCAGAAGAAGGGGATTTTCAGATGATGACTCATGCGATAGGAGATAGAGCGATTTCTACAGTTTTAGATGCCTTCGAAAACTCTTCTGAGAAAAATAAAGAGTTGAGACATAGGATCGAACATGCTGAGATGCTCTGGGAAGAGAACATTAAAAGGATACGTGATCTAAATATGGTCTTATCTACCCAGCCCAATTACGCGTATAAATGGTCATCATCCACAGAGATGAATGAAAAACGGCTTGGAAAAGAGAGAGTAAAAAAATGTAATCCCTACTGGGATATCCAAAGAGCTTTGATCGACATGGCTTTTGGTTCTGATAATATCTTTTTATCACCTCTATTCAACATATATTGTGCCACAAACCACCCCATTTTAAACCAAAGAATTTCTACATATAACGCTCTTAAAAGTTACATCTCTGCTGGAGCTTATGCTTCTAGAGATGAGGATCTATATGGCTCTTTTGAGGAAGGTAAATTCGCCGATTTCGTGGTCTTGACAGAAAATCCTCTAGAGGCGGAAGATGTGAGAGATATAGATGTGAAAATGACTGTAGTCGGTGGGAAAATAGTATATGACGATAGAGAGGAAGGATAAGCCGATTACCTTAAATAACTCTATTCTTTTTTAGAAATGGTGCTAAAATGAGCGAAATACCCGACAATCTGAAGTATACTGAAGATCATGAATGGATAGAAATGAGCGATGAAGAAGCCCGCTACGGGATAACAGACTATGCACAGGACGAACTAGGAGATATCGTTTATGTTGAACTTCCCGAGGTTGGTGAGGAATTAAATAAAGGAGATATGCTCGGGGTTATCGAATCCGTTAAGACTGTTTCGGACCTTTATGCTCCACTCTCTGGAACGGTAAAAGAGGTTAACGGAGAACTTGAAGGAGCTCCAGAGATCATGAACAAGGATCCCTACGGAGAGGGTTGGATAGTCGTACTTGAGATAACGGATGAAGACGAACTAGGTAATTTACTAGACCCGAAAGAATACGAAGAAACTTTAGAATAAAATTTCTTCTCCCTATCTCTATATTTATAAAATTAAAAATAATAAAAGGTTTTTAGTCCAGTATGGTGTAGTGTTCGTGGGCTTTAAAGTCATCGTGGAAGCAGAATTTGATTTTTTGGAAGTCCTTTCTGAATTCAATCACGTCTTGTTTGACTTTCTCTGGATCTTCATCATCGATGATTATCCGTTTGATTAACTCGGCAACCTCGTCCATATGAGGTTCTTTCATTCCCAAACGAGTTAGAGCTTGGCTTCCCAATCTTATACCACTAGGTTCATTAGCACTATCCACGTCATCCCACGGCATTAAATTCTTGTTGGCTATTATATTGGCATCTTCCAGCGCCTCAACAAGCGTCTCACCACCACCTTGGTCTTGAACATCTATAGCGAGTGTATGAGATTTAGTGAAGCCTTTATGATCGCATAGGACGTTTATTCCTCTTTCGTGAAGTGACTGACCTAGTGCCTGCGCATTCTTTATTATTTGAGCCGCATATTCCTCACCAAATTTCTGATGTTCAGCGATTGCAACACCTAGAGCAGCCATAGAATGAAGATGGTGATTAGAAACCACTCCCGGGAACATGCCGAAGAAAAGTCTTTCTTCCATCTCTTCATCTCTTGGGTTTGAAAGTATTATACCTCGCTGAGGTCCAGGTAAAGTCTTATGGGTACTTCCAGTCATAACTTCTACACCGTATTCCATGGGCTGCTGGAATTCACCCGCAGCTATCAAACCTAGAACGTGAGCTGCGTCATACCAAACGTAGCAACCGACCTCCTCGAAGACTTCCTGTAGTTCTTCTAGTGGAGGAGGAAACATGAATACCGATCTACCAAAAAGTGCTATATCTGGTTCTTCTTTTCTAAGTAATTCTTTAGTTCCTTCGAGATCGATGTTCATCTCCTCAACATTAAATGGATAGGTTTTTGGTTTCATACCTCTCATGCCCACCGATCCAAATTTAGCACTACTAATGTGTGCGCCGTCGGAGACATCCACTGCAGTTATACTTTTATCCGGTCCGCCTAAGGCCATCAAAACAGCTTGGTTTGCATTAGTGCCGGAGATGGGTCTAACATCGGCGTAATCAACCCCGAAGAGGTCTTTTGCCAATTCTTGCACTTTCAGTTCTATATTATCGACATATTTGTTACCTTCATAGTATCTATCACCGGGCGGCCCTTCTGCATATTTATCTTGCAATTCAGAAAGCATCAAGTCTCTAGCCATCGGACTTATTATATTTTCGGAGGCTATCATAGGAAGTGATTTAGAGAACCACTCGGTGTGTTTCTTGGACTGCTCGTATATGTAATCCGCTTCTTCTTTCATAGGAACACCTTCCTGTGGTGAATTATAAACAACATATTAAATCGTTTCTGTTCTTCCTGACATATTTGTTAAGGGCAAAATCCTTATGTTGGGGAGTATATTCTCTACAAAAAAGAAAGGGATGAAAACATGGCTAGAGTAAATGATTTCAAAGCTAAAGACATAATGAGCGAAAAAGTGCCTCATGCGGATCCAAAGGACTCTGTTTCAGATGCCATTGGTTTAATGAAAAAACATGATATGGATGAAGTACCCGTTGTTCAGGATGGTCAGGTGGTAGGGGTTCTAAGCGATACTGTTTTTATAGAACGGCGGAATCTCTCCTTCTCTACAAAAATCAAACATATTATCCATAGTGGTCCGAGTATAGACGAAAACGATTCCCTTGTTGATGTCAGTGAGATGTTGCTCTCCTCTGACTATCGAGGTGTGCCTGTTACCTCAAAATCCGGAGAATATATCGGGTTCTTAACCAGAAAAAATATTACTGAAGTCATACCAAAATTAGAAGAATTAAAAAAGACCACTGTGAAAGAATTCATGACACCCTCCCCCGCAACCATACGAGAAGACGAAAATATTGGAAAAGCTAGAGCTATGATGAAAAGATATGACGTGAGGGTTTTACCAGTAGTTGATAAACACGGGACCCTTAGAGGCATGATCGGTATACAAGATATATTAAAAGGAGCCGCAAAACCCATTTCTAGGCAGGAAAAGGGAGTTAGAAGTGGTGAAAGAGATTCTCCTTACCAGAATATGGAAATCAAAAGCTTGATGTCTGAGCCGCCTATCACTACTGAGCCCAATTCAAAGATCCACGACGCGGCTAGAAAGATGAATGAAAATGATATCTCTACATTGGTCGCTACGAAGGATAGGGAAATCAAAGGTATATTGACCCAATATGACCTAATCGAGATGTTGACTAGTTTTCGGGAAGAAGAACAGGTATATGTCCAGATAAGTGGACTTGAAGAAGAACCTGAAGTATATGATCAGATGTACGACATAATCCAGCGTTACTTAAGGAAGATTAACCAAGTCGTCAAACCTCTCGTTTTGAATGTACACGTGGTTTCACATCAGGAAGAGGGTGAGCAAAAAAAATACAGCGTTAGATTACGTTTGAATACCGACCATGGTATGCTTTACTCCAAGGAATTCGATTGGAATATGCTTAAGGCTTTGGACATTGCACTTGATAACCTGAAAAAAAGAATATTCAAAGACAAAGAAAAAAGAATTGAGAGACGAAAACATCCAAAATATCAAAAGGTCATATCTGAAACTGAGTAGAAGAACCTTATGGGATATGCAGCCCTTTTTTCAGGTGGAAAGGATTCTTCTCTAGCTCTTTGGAAAGCCCAGAACCTAGGATTAGATGTTTCTCACCTAGTTACTGTATATCCCAATAGATCCGATTCTTACATGTTCCATAAACCTAATCTTCACCTTGTACCAAAACTTGCAAAATCTTTAGATACAGAATTAGTGAAGATCGAGACCCCCGGTGAAAAAGAAAAGGAATTGATAGATCTCAAAAATGAGTTAAAAAATTTAGAGATAACAGGTCTCATAACAGGTGCCGTTGCTTCTAATTACCAGATGGAGAGGATAGAGAGTATCTCCGCGGAGCTATCACTTGATATGTTTGCCCCAGTATGGAAGATGGATCAATCTGAGCTGTTAGAAGATCTTTTGAAGAATGGTTTCCGAAGCATTATCGTTAGCGTGTCCGCTTATGGTCTTGACGAAGAATGGCTCGGAAGAACGATTGATGAAAAATGTATTCAAGATCTGAAAAATTTACAAGAAAAATATGGTATAAACATCTCTGGAGAAGGTGGGGAATACGAGAGCCTCGTTCTGGAAGCCCCCAACTATGATTATAAATTCAAAGTAGTAGAAAAAAGTAAAAAGTGGGACGGTAAAAGAGGAGAATTACTAATCAAAAAATTAGAAAAAAAAGGTTAAAGACTTCAATTCATCTCATGTGTTCCCTGTCACCAAATGCGGAATCCTGTTCACTTCCCATTCCTTTCCAAAAGCTTTCAATAGCTTTTTTATCACCTCTTTCATCTTCTTCTATTTCGCCTTGAAGCAGTAACAATTCCTCTGTAAGTGATTCATAGTGTCCTTTCTCCATCAAAGCCAAATATCTAAAGAAAGAAGAATAATTGCTAAACCTTTCACCCATATATTCGTAAATGACTCTTGCATTTTCTTCATTCTTTATTCCTTTCTCGATGGCCTCGATCACATTTCTAGCATTAGAAAAATCATATGACATTTCATGAGGAGGCAAATTATCGGTATCTGGGACCTCGTATTCTCTTGTTTCAAATCTTTCTTCATATCTTTTCAAGAGTTCTTCTTTGTGAATCTCCTCGTCATTGGCTAACCCCTTGTATCTTTCCTTTACCAAAGCCCCTATACTAGCATCAGCAAAATCAGAATAGAATTTTTTTGCCTGTTTTTCTGCTTCAATGGAATAGGCCATCAACTCCTTGAAACTGAATTCGTCCAACTTTTCTTCCATCATATTATCAAATTGATTACGAAGATGCGCCTTTAAATATTTTCCGTAATCACCGTTAATGGAAGCCAACATATTTATATTAAGAAGTGGTTTGTATGGCGGTGCAAACATGAGAGAGCTAGTCGAATTTGGTATCGATGAATTAGGAAAAAAAGATATACAGTACGGAGATTTTCGGTTGTCGGAGATAAATACAGAAGTTATAAATGTTAAAAATGGAACGGTAGAGGCTATAAAAAGTAGCGAAAGTAAAGGATACGGAATAAGGATTATCGACGGAGGTTGGGGTTTCGCTTCCTCGGCAGATTTTACGGAAAGTGGTGTTAAAGAGACTATAAAGCGCGCTAGAAAGATAGCTAGAGCTTCTTCCAAAGCTTCGGATACTATCAAGCTTGAAGATATAGAAATCCATCAGGATAGTTATAGTACCCCATACAAAAAAGACCCCTTCAAAGTAGAACTAGAAGAAAAATTGGATTATTTGATGGAAGTGAACGAGAGAATGGATATAGATGATAGGATCAAAGTGAGAAAATGTAACTTTAATGCCTGGAAAACCAAAAAGTACTTCGCAAGCACAGAAGGAGCCAAGATCGAACAAGAACTTCTAAAAACCGGTGGAGGACTAGATGTGAACGTTTCCGACGGCGAGGACACACAAAAAAGGAGCTACCCCAATTCCTTTGGCGGAGATTTTAATTCTAGGGGTTACGAATTCTTCGAAAACTTGGAACTTTTAGAACATGCTGAAGAAACCGCTAAGGAAGGTGTCGATCTGCTCGATGCCAAACAGTGCCCTGAAGGAGAGATGGACATTATTTTGAATACGAATCAACTCGCGCTACAAGTACACGAGAGCTGTGGTCATCCTACCGAGTTGGATAGAGCCCTTGGAACAGAGGCTAGTTATGCGGGAACGAGCTTCATGACTCCAGAAAAACTAGGAGAACTCCAATATGGTTCTGACATAGTCAATATAGTTTCAGACCCTACTGCAGAAGGTGGTCTTGGAACTTTTGGTTACGATGACGAAGGTGTTAAAGCGAGAAAGATAGATCTGATAAAAGATGGCGTGTTCGTAGGATATCAGGCGTCCCGTGAGGACGCTGCTAAGACCGGTGTGGAAGTTAGTAGTAGCATGCGAGCCGACGGTTGGAAAAATCTACCTATTGTCAGAATGACGAATATTAATCTCCAGCCAGGTGATTGGTCTAAAGAAGAAATTGTTGAAGAGACTGATAAAGGCATAATCTTCGATGGTATAAAAAGTTGGAGTATAGACGATAAAAGATTAAATTTCCAATTCGGAACAGAAGCAGGATATCTGGTAGAAGATGGAGAAGTAATAAAACTAATCAAAAATCCAACATACACAGGTATAACCTATGAATTCTGGAGAAATTGTGACGCTATAGCTGGAGAAGATGAATGGATATTACACGGTGTTCCAAACTGCGGTAAAGGAGAACCACCTCAGACTATGCAGGTCGGCCACGGCTGTGCACCATCTCGATTTAAAGATATCAGAGTGGGGGTGGGAAAATGGTAGGGTCCGAAGAAAAATTTAAGAATATTTCAGACAAAGTGATGAAGGAAGCCGAAGCCGATGAAGTAGAAGTTAGGATAATCAAGAGCAATAACGCGCTAACCAGGTATGCGAATTCCCAGATACATCAAAATATCGGCCAGGAAGATGTAGATATATCGATAAGAGCCGTGTTTGGGAAAAAAACTGGTGCTGCAAGCACTAACTCTTTAGAAGAAAGATCAGTGAAGAATTGCCTCTCTAAAGCAGAAACTATCGCAATAAATCAAAAAAGTGATCCAGACTTCAAAGGTCTTCCTAAACCAAAGGAAGGCAAAAAAGCTAGAGAAGACTATGTGGAAAATACTGCTGAATTCACGCCCGATGAAAGAGCCGAAAAAGTGAAAGAGATAATTGAGATGGCTAGGAATGAAGGTGTAGATAGAGTCTACGGCGCTTTCCAAACAGAAGTTCAAAATCTGTTTGTAGCTAATTCCCACGGAGTTCAGAAATTTTCTAGATTTACTTCTGCGAATCTCACAACTACTGCAATAGCAGACTGGGATAACGACCAGGGCTTTGGGTGGAGCGAAAGTTGTTCAGCGGACGTTAGAGATATAGATCACATGCAAGTCGGAAGAACGGCGGTAGAAAAAGGTCTCAACAATATGGATACCAAAAAGATCGATTTAGGTGAATACGACGTTGTCCTTGAGCCGCTAGCTGTCCAGAGTATACTGATGTACATGGATATGATGGGGTTCAGTGCAAAGAAGGTCCAGGAAGAAAGGAGCTTCATGAAAGGTAAATTCGGTGACAAGATCATGGATGAACGAGTAAATATCTATGATGACGTATCTAACGCGGACATGATAGGTTATCCCTTCGACTACGAAGGAGTTCCAAAAGAAAAAGTAGAAATCATCAAAGACGGTGTAGCTAATAAAGTTGTGTACGATTCTTATACCGCTGGGAGAGAGAAGAATAAGGAATCTACCGGTCATGCCTTGCCTATGCCTAATCCGATGAGTCCTTTAGCTATGAATCTTCTGATGGATACCGGTGATTATTCCCAAGAAGAGATGATCGAGGAGACAGATAAAGGCATCTTGGTGACGAGATTCAACTACTGTAGACCAGTACATCCTGTGAAAAGTATACTAACGGGCCTAACTAGAGACGGTACTTGGCTGATAGAGGATGGAGAAATCAAACATCCTTTGAATAATTTGAGATTCACACAGAATCTGATAGAGGCGTTCAACAATATAGAAGGTATTGGTAAAGAAAGAAAATTGTTCGCGATGGGATTTTATCCAGCGTATTTCTCAGTGCCCGCACTAAAGATAAACGACTTCGATTTCACTGGAACGACGGAATTCTAGGGTTAAAAAACATTTTCTAAAACTTTTTTCTTTTTAATTAAAAATGAAAAAAGGGTTTTTGATTTTTATATTTATTTACGGTAATTGTTGGACTCCTTCCGCTATCAATTTTATTAAATTCCTTACGTCTTTCCAATCCGCACACTCTACGGTGGAATGAGAATACTTGACAGGCACTCCAATAGAAAGGGTGAGACAACCAGATTCCTGAAGTGCCATTCCATCTGTGGTTCCTCCCGTAACACCGTACTGATAAGGTATACCTGCCTCTTCAGCTACGCTTTTAAAATGATCTACCAATTTTGGTGAGGAAATGGCTCTCGTATCGACCATCCTCAGAACTGGTCCCTCACCAAATTTTATTGGTTTATAAAACTCCTCAACTCCTGGTGCGTCTGATGTAGTATATGTATCTAAAGCGATTACGTACTCTGGATTCCTAGTATTAGCTACAACTTTCGCTCCTCTCAAACCGATTTCTTCCTGAACACTCCAAATGGTGGAAAGATTAACTTCTAGTTCCTTATCCTTCAGATTTTTCAAAACTTCTATCAGGGCAAAACTACCTATCCTATTGTCTAAGCCCCTACCTGAAATGACCTCTCCTTCCAATCTTCGGAGTTTTTTGTCAAAGGTTATAGGATCTGGAACATCTATCCCCATCTCTTTTACTTCTTCAGCTGATTGGGCTCCAACGTCTACATGAGTTTTAGTCCAAGGGGTTATCTCGTCTTCATCGTCTTTCTCGGTAGTCAAATGAGGGGGTCTGTGGCCTATTACTCCGTTGACAGGTCCTTCATCGGTATGTATCTTAACGTGCCTTCCCGCTAAGAGAGGATCTAGTACCCCACCGATCTTTTTTATCCTTAGATAACCCTTTTCTTCGATATTGGATACTACCATCCCTATCTCATCCATATGCGCTACTAATGCAACTTCTGGACCAGGATTCTCTATCTCATAGATTAGATTTCCTATATTGTCTTCTTCTATGCTCTCGGGATCTTTGACTTCAACATAATCGGCGATCAATCCTCTTATCTTTTCTCTCACAGGATCCTCGTATCCTGCGACACCTGGCGCTTTTAACACCTTTTCAAATATGTCCAATCCTTCCAATTTTTTCATGTTTTCACCTCTAGAAATTAAAAATACAAAGGGAGACACCCCTTTGTTTCGAGTGGAAATAAGAAAAAGAGTGCATCATTTCAAACGAATGGCGGATTCTTAACAACGGCTTTTCTCTTCTCATCCCTGATTTCGACCATTATTTCAGTTCCCTCTTCCTGATAACCTGGATCTAAATACCCTAATCCGATGCCTTTTTTCAATATAGGAGACCTAGTGCCGCTCGTTACTTCTCCTATTTTTTCATCGTCATCGAAGAATTCATAACCATGTCTAGGTATCCCTTTGTCTTCCATCTCAAACCCTTTTAAAAGTTGATGATCAGTTTCTTTTATCTCTTCCAGCTTTTCCTTTCCGACGAAATCGTGATCCCAATCTACAGCGTCTTCTGCCCAACCAGTTTCAATCGTCGTTCGCGATTCATCAAAGTCTTGTCCAGCCAGGAGGAATCCAAACTCTATCCTCAGCGTGTCTCTTGCGCCAAGTCCACATTTAATGGGCGGTTCATCTAGTGACTGTAATTGTTCCCATAAAACTATGGCTGCGTCATTTGGAAGGACAATTTCAAAGCCATCCTCTCCTGTATATCCACTTCGCTGAACTAACGGAGTATCACACATCGGCCAATCGGTATCGAATTCTTCCATTATCTCATCGTTTATTTCTATCTGTTTTGATTGGAAAAACTCTATTTCAGACAAGTCCTCATCAGTCAATTCCTGAAGAGTTTTCTCGGAATCTGGTCCTTGAAGGGCAAACATAGAAGTTTCTTCAGTGATATCTTTGATGTATTCTTCTCCTCCTCTTTTGACAAACCAATCGTATATCCTTTCGTTATTTCCCACATTTGGAACTATGTAACAAGAGTCTTCTGAAAGACGAGCCACGATTGTATCATCGAGTATTCCTCCTTCTTCGTTCAAAATATGAGCATATTTTAGTTGATTGACTTCAGATTCCAATATGTTCATGGTGCAGTGTTCACTGATAAACTCGATTGCGCCGTTTCCTTCTATCAGAATTTCCCCCATGTGAGAAACATCGAAAATCCCAGCGGCTTCACGGACAGCTTGGTGTTCTTTATTAATACTAGTAAACTTGAGAGGCATCTCGTATCCTCCAAAGTTGGTCATTCTAGCATCGGATTCAACATGTTTTGAATGAAGAGCAGTTTCTTTCATATTTCTCTGTAACAGGTTATTCCTTAAAAGTTTTTATCTTTTCTTTACTCGAGTAAGAACCAAAACTTTTTACTTTATGTGAACTATTAAAATTTATTATTAGGTAGTGAAGAAAAATGGAAGAATATGATATTATTTCTATAGGAACGGGCTCTGCCATGAGTATAGTCACTCAAGCCTTAAACGATAATCCAAACCAAAACATTGCAGTCATTGAAAACGAAAAACCTGGTGGTATATGTTTAACGAGGGGTTGTATTCCATCAAAACTGATGTTGTATCCAGCAGAAGTGGTTAATCAAATATTGGAGGCAGACAAGTTTGGTATCCAAGTTGATATAGAATCCATTGATTTTAGAAAGATTATGGAAAGGATGAGAGATCATGTAATTCCTCAAAGTAAAAATATAGAGAAAAATCTTCAGGAAAGCTCAGATTTTGATTTCTATCAAACTGACGCTCAATTTATAGATGAATATACTTTAGAGGTGGATGGTAAAGAGATAAAAGGGGATAAGATTATCCTTGGTACTGGATCTAGGCCAGCTATACCTCCGATCGATAATCTAGAAAATGTGGGATATCTAACCAGCAAAACCTTATTAGATTTAAAAGAGCTTCCCTCGAGTGTTACAATTATCGGAGGAGGATACATCGCAGCGGAATATGGATATTTTCTGGCTATGATGGGCTCTGAAGTTAAGATTATTGGTAGAAATCCACAATTTGTTCCTTCAGAAGAAAAAGAAATATCAGATGTACTTCAAAAGAAACTTTCAAGATATATAGATATCTATACAGGATACGAAGTTAAAAAAGTAAAAGAGATGTCTAACGAAAAAGGAGTCCTTGCAAAAGGTCTAGAAGGAAATCAAATAAAGGTGAAAAGTGATGAACTCCTTGTGGCCACAGGAAGAAGATCTAATTCCGATATTCTGAAGCCTGAGAGAAGTGGAGTACAAACAGATGAAAAAGGATGGATAAAGGTTAACCAACACATGAGAACATCTAAAGAAAATATATGGGCTCTAGGCGACGCAACCGGTAAACACATGTTCAAACATGTAGCGAACTACGAGGCTAAAATAGTCTATGAAAATGCAATAGAAGGTAGAGACAGCATTGTAGATTATCACGCCGTGCCTCATGCTGTCTTTACTTATCCACAGATAGCTTCGGTCGGTATGAAAGAAGAAGAGGCCTCTCAAAAACATGATATACTGATAGGTTACTATCCATTTGAAGATACTGCCAAAGGTTCAGCTATGAGTATTGAAGACTATTTCGTTAAGGTGATAGTTGATAGTGCTGATTACAGGATACTGGGAGCACACATCGTTGGTCCAGAAGCATCTGTTCTTATACAGGAGATAATCAACCTAATGTATAC
>Ga0207421_10000768_pt1 | contig 41713 bp, 41 predicted proteins | sample SodLakKL_010_SED_4_FD_187542 | JGI IMG/M metagenome (GOLD analysis project Ga0207421, IMG submission 187542) | Alkaline sediment microbial communities from Lake Tanatar, Kulunda Steppe, Russia - 8KL_010_SED (SPAdes) (version 2) | ecosystem: Environmental > Aquatic > Non-marine Saline and...
GAATTCATACTCGAAGTGGACGATACCTGTATAGAGTGCGGTATCTGTGTCAAGATGTGTCCGACCGAAACACTTGGACTAAGAGGTGATTGAATGGATCCAAAAGAAGGCGAAGTCATTAGCTATGATGTTCTAGTAGTAGGCGGGGGGCCGATAGGAAGTACAGCGGCCCGATTTGCGGCTAAAAATTGTTCTGGAAGTGTGCTCGTGATCGAAAAAAGGCAGGAGATCGGTTCACCAGTTAGATGTGCTGAAGGGATATCGCTGTCTTGGCTCGATGAACTTGAGATAGATAGAAGTGAACATTTCGTAAGCAAGAAAGTTGTTGGTGCTAAGATATACTCACCGGACGGTAAAAAAGTTAAGATCGGTAAAGATATAGCCGGTGACGAAGTCGGCGGGGTGATCGAAAGAGACACTTTTGACAAAGAGATGGCAGTTCTAGCAGGGAGAGAAGGGGTCGATTACATGTTGAAGACCTCAGCCGTCGACGTTATCAAAGAAGACGGACAGGTCAAAGGCGTGAAAGCAAAGAGGATGGGTACTAAATTTGAGATACACGCTGACCTGATTATCGGTGCTGACGGCTTCGAATCTCAGATAGGGAGATGGGCCGGCATCTACGATGTTTTACCCCCTAAAGACGTGATGAGTTGTTTTCAGTACAGGATGAGTGATATCGATTTTGACGCTGAACACACTCACTTTTTCCTTGGAAGCGTTGCACCGGGAGGATACCTATGGATATTCCCCAAAAGCGAGGATACCGCAAACGTTGGATTAGGCATACAGCTATCGAAGTTGAACGGAACTAAGACCGCAAAAGACTATCTAGATGATTTCATAGAAAAAAATGAGTGGCTTAAAAAGGGCGAAACTGTGGATATGGTCTCCGGAGGTGTAGGAGTCAGTCATCCTCCTGAGAAGATCATCACTGACGGTATGATATTGGTAGGTGATGCAGCCCGCATCGTCGATCCGATAACAGGCGGCGGGATAGCGAACGGTATGAAACAGGCAAAGATAGCCGGTGAAGTAGCAGGAGAAGCTATAGAACATGGCGATGTGTCGGAAGAATTCCTGAACGATTACGAAGAAAGATGGAGAGACAGGTTAGAAGATAAGCTCTGGAGAAACTATATGGCGAAGGAGAAGGCTGTACAGCTTTCCGACGAGCAGTTCAACAAGGTTATAGATGCTCTCTCAGAAAAGAAGATAGAGGAGATGAGTACTGAAGCTATATTGGTCGCGGTCGGAGAGAAATATCCTGAACTTGTCGAAGATTTTGAAGACATGCTTTAAAGATCTGAGAGATATCACGGTATACATCTGACATACCTTGAAAATCAGAAGTTGATAAGATGGCGATCGATGGATCAGTCCTGTCGAGCACTATAAAACTTGAACTGGGCGACAAGGGTGAAGAGATATTGGATGAGTTTTTTGACAAGATAGACAAAAGACATTTGGAGATCGAAGAACACCTTGACGAGTTCGAAGACTTCGTCTTTGAAAGAGTAAAAGGCGAGATGGGGATAGAGAAGGCCGAAAACGTCGTCGATAGGTTGAAGAAGAAGATCATGTTGGAACGTCTAGAAGATCTAACGAGTAAGCAAAAAAGTAAGATACGCTCGAGAAATGAGTTCGAGACGCTCAAGGAACTCAGCGATATCTGCATGAACTTGAATCAACAGGAAGAGGCTGAAAAGTACCTTGATAGATTAACGGGTCTCAGCGAGGAGATGGATAACGAACGGATGATGGCGGAATCTTTGATAATCCAGGCAGAATTCTTTCTCATGGTAGATGATCTCGAAAGTGCGGAAGAGAACGCTAAGAAGATCTTATCTCTTGCGGAAAAGATCGATGGAGAAGCATCGATCGGGGATGGCATGAGACTGGCCGGCATGGTCGCTTGGAGGAAAGGTGAGAGCGAAGAAGGACTGACTTACCTGGAAGAAGGATATGATCGTTTCAAAAAACTCGGACTGGATGAGAAGGTAGCCGCCGTTAAAAGAGAGATGGGAGACGTCTACGCGGGTAAAGATGATCTCGAGGAAGCTTTAAAGCATTATGAAAAGGCAGCGGGATCATTCGGAAAGGCGGGACTTGAATTCGAAAGGGTGAACATGCTGCAGGAGATCGGCATGATATCGTCCGATATGGAAAGAACCGATGAAGCGATCGAGTATTTTGAAAAATCTGAGGAAGTTTGCAGGAAAAATTCTTTTCCGATTTACAGAGCATGGAGTCTGTTCAATCTAGGTGAACTTTATATCGAAAAGAGCGAAAGCGAGAAAGGAGAAGATAAGTTAAAAGAGGCTACCGAACTGTTCGAAACTTCAGGCGATCGTCATGGAGAGGCGGGTGCAAATATGGCCTTGGGTAGATGTATGATAGAGAAAGGAGCTCTTTTTGAAGCTGAGAAGAGGATCAGGAGGGCTCTGAAAATCTTCGATGAACTGGATATGAGCCAGTCGAAGGCCGAGGCGTTTTACCTTCTATCTTCTGTACACGCTGAAAAAGAAATGTACGAAGACGCTAAGGAGGGACTAGAAAATGCGCTGATGATCTATGACAGCCTCGATATGGCCGATATGAAGGATAAAATAGAGCGCGAACTGAAAGATTTGACCAAACATTTAAAATAGGTAAAGCGAAATCTCCGTTGTGGTAGCATGGTAAAGCCATCGGGTTTCCTGAACGAACATTTGAACGATAAGGTCGAATTACTGCTTAAAGACGGTAGCACTATCGAGGGCAAGTTGATCGGTTACGACGATCACATGAATCTAGTCCTTGAAGATTCAGAGGAGAAAAAAGAAGACAAACACAGGAGGATCGGAACGATCGTCCTCAGAGGCAATAACGTGGTGACGATAAATCCCGAATAAAGGGTAAAAAGATATTAAAAATATATCCGTTGAGAGATTCAATCCTCTTCGGAGAACTGTTCTACTTCCTCTTCGGAGGGTTGTTTTTCAGATTTTTCCAGGTATTCTGGTTCTATCTCTTCGGCGATATATACGTCCTTTCCAGCTTTCATTATCACATGGTCGTCTTCCATCGCATTCTTAGCATCGACTTCGAGTATGACGGGTTCGTCGCTGCGGACAGCCCCGGCTTCGACCGCTGATTCATAAGTTCCACTTAGATGAACATAAGTCCTATCAGACGGCCTTAAGCCGCCTTCCAGTAACAGTTCGCCTTCCTTCTCGGTCGTCGGCGCATATAGTGTTTCAGGTATATCTTCCGAAGGGAGATCAAGATCGACTTCGATAGAATGTCCGTAAGTGGCTCTTATGCGGCCATCTTCATACTGATATCTATTTTTCTTGTCCGTTGCCGCCAGTGCCTTGACATGATATTGCCTAAGCCAATGGAAGCTTTTCTGCCTGTTTCTTAGTACTTTTACGAAGTGTTCTAGACTTATCCATCCTCTTTCATCCATCTCTAGACCATACTTATCTGGAAAGTGGCGTAAAACTCCAGCAGTAGTCTTACCTAGATTTTTGCCCTCTTCATCACTCATTATAAATTTTCCTCTTTCACCGCATTCAGGGCACTCTTCGTCCCTATAATAACCGTGTTCCTCGCACTCCCTAATCATGATTATCACTCATCGAAAAGTGGGATACGATATTAAATCTTTTGCCCGAGACGTTTTTGGCAAAATTTTATTATCATCTCGCTAAATCAAGTAGAGATCACAGATGGATGAAAAGACTTCGCGGCTGGAAGGTTTTCACAAGAAAAGTCTAGATGAAAGGTTGGAGCTTCTGAAAAAAAATTCTGAGATAGATGAAGCCGTCGACCATCTAGTCGAAAGGGGGCTTTCGAATGAAAAAGCGGACCAGATGATAGAGAACGTTATAGGTACTTACGAACTGCCGGTGGGACTCGCGACAAATTTCTTGATAAACGATGAAGATTACCTGATACCCATGGTGATCGAAGAGTCTTCGGTGGTCGCCGCCGCCTCTTACGGCGCTAAATTGGCCCGGGAGAGTGGAGGTTTTAAAGCGACCACTACCGAACCGGTCATGATAAGCCAGATACAGGTGACCGGACTTTCCGATGCACACGCCGCCAAGATGAAAGTCATGGAGAATAAGCAGGAATTGATGGATTATGCGGATGAGCAGGACCCAGTTCTGGTCGAACACGGCGGAGGAGTGAGAGATATCCGGTGCAGGGTCTTGAACAGCGAGTTCGGAAAGTATCTGATAGTTCATCTGCTGGTTGACTGCAGAGACGCTATGGGTGCCAATGCAGTGAACACTATGGCTGAAGCTCTTGCACCGCGTATAGAAAGGTTGACCGGCGGGAACGTTTACCTCAGGATACTATCTAATCTGGCAGATCACCGCCTTGCCAGAGCTAGAGCCGTGTGGCACAAAGAAGAGATAGGAAAAGATACTGTTGAGGGCGTTGTACAGGCATATGAATTCGCTAGAGTGGATCCTTACAGATGCGCAACACATAACAAGGGTATCATGAACGGCGTGACCGCAGTTGTCAGCGCCACCGGTAACGACACGAGAGCCGTGGAGGCGGGAGCACACTCTTATGCAGCTTCTGGCGGGGGATACTCACCGCTGACTACGTGGGAGAAAACTGCGGAAGGTCATCTTGTAGGCAGTATCGAGATACCGGTACCGGTGGGCATCATCGGTGGAGCGACTTCTTCACATCCCGGTGCACAGGCGAACCTTGAGATACTGGGCGTTGATAGCGCTTCAGAACTTGGAGAGGTACTGGCATCGGTGGGACTGTGCCAGAACTTCGCAGCACTCCGTGCTTTAGCTTCCGAAGGCATACAGAAAGGACATATGAAACTGCACGCTAAGAACGTAGCTATACAGGCAGGGGCAGAAGAAGAGATAGTAGACGAAGTGGCCAAAAGGATGATAGATGAGGGTAAAGTAAGAGTCGATAAAGCCGAAGAGATAATCAAAGAGCTTTGAGTGATGTAAAAGATTTTTAGGTTCGATCCTTACCGATCTTTTCCATGTATTTATCTCTCTTTTTCTTCGTTTCAGTGATCTTATCTTTCAGATTTTCTATCTTGTCTTCGTGCTTTTTTATCTTCTTTTCGTACTTCTCTATCTTGTCTTCCATCTTACCGGCCTTCTTCTCGTACTTGGCTTCTTTCTTCAACTTTTTGGATTCTTGTCGATCTTTTTCAGATCGCTTTTCTAACTCTTCACCTGGTTCTTCACCTTCGATGTTACCACCTATTTACTCCTATTGGGACCGGCTTTTTTGGCCTTTTTCTCATACTTTTGTTTCTTCTTCCTTGCCTTCTTTATCTTCTCTTTGTATTTGTCTATCTTCTTTTCATATTTCGCTATCTTCTTTTCCTGTTTAGCTGCTTTCTTCTGATATTTAGCCTGCTTTTTCAGTTGATCGGCCCTATCAGCTTTTTTACCGGCTGCCTTTCTCCTGTCATCTCCTCTTCTACCTTTAGATCCTTTCGCCATCTTAGGTCACCGACCTAATTATATGTTAAAGATATAAAGTGTTTATTGGTAGATATGAGAGTCGATTTGGATGTTTAGATACAGAAAAGAATTGCTCATGATCTTGTTTGGAGCAAAAGAAGGAAAGGGTTTAGCTAGATAAATTACCGTATTTCAGATCTCCCTTTTTAGAATCCCGTTGTACCCATCGATACGGACTACGACCTCCTCCACTTTCGATCCGCCATAGGTCAAAGAGTCACCGTCAAATACGTGTTCACCGTCAGTATATCTATTGAGATCAAATCTAGTGCTAGTCGATACCTTTTCATCGCTGAGTAGATTCCAGATGTTTCGCCCCTGTTCATCTTCCCAATCCCCTTGTATTTCTAGTTCGCCGTCTTCATGTAGAGCAATCACGGTCACATCACTCAGTTCTGCCGAGCTCGGTATCTGGAGAGATGATATCTCAAATCTCAAATTTCCCCGATGAACAACATTTCCAGTCAGACTCTTAGCGCTACCTACACTGATATCCCCTACCATAGAATAAAGCGTAGCTGCTAAAACTACAGTTATCCCGACCATGAGTATGGTAGCTATAACTGGCGACACAGCCTCTTCTCTTCTAATTATTTTTTTCATGATTCATACCTCCTGCAGAACAGATCTGCATATATATAACGGATGTGTTTTTATATATAATTTTCTAAAGAAACTTCTGTGATTTAGATAGTGAAAAATAGAAAAGTGATCGGGGAAAGGGTTTTTGAGCTGTGTTCTGAGTGTTTTGCTAATTTTCAGTGTATCTCTCTAAATACCGCTAACTTCTTCGGTTCCTGCGTATCCATCAATAGAGAGTACTATACGGTCGGCGTCAATGAAGCTACCTAGCTCATCGTTTTCGAAATCAACATCACTGTGGGTAAAAGTACCTTCGGAACCTGTCTGTAGTTCATCGTCATCGGTCAGTATCCAACTTCCTTCATCAGCGGTAAAGGAATATTCATTTCCATCTTCAATCAATGTGAACTCGACGTCATCCTGTTCGGCGGAACTGGGTGTTGACATCCTGTCCATCGTCACGTTAAACCATGACTCGCCGTTGCCTTTTTCCTCTACCTCGCCTGAAACCGAAACCACTAAATCAGTATCTCCATCTCCACCGATATCGCCTACCATCATGTAAAGTGTAGCGGCCAGAACGACCGTGATGGCCACCATCAAGATGGTCGCGATAACAGGGGACACAGCTTCCTCATCTCTATTCAGTCTTTTCATATGTTGGGTCCTCCCAAGGTTCTACTCGGTTAATTATAATGATGATCGCAAGATATAAACTTTTCTAAAAAAATATCGCAGGTATGGTCAAAAAAAGTGAATTTTAAGAAGATAGAAAGGAAATTTGGGGGGAAGGGTTTTTTTAAGCTGTTTTTGGAGTTTACTTCCAAAGATCACTTTATAGGTCTATATCTTCATTTCCTGCGTATCCGTCGATGGATACCACTATACGGTCAGCTTCGGTGAAGTCGATGTCAGGATCATCATCATCATCTGTATCAAAATCAAAAGTACCTTCAGAACCAGTTGTTACATCACCGTCATCCGTAAGTATCCAACTGCCATCATCTCCAGTAAAAGTTTGCTCAGTACCTTCATCTTCATCAATCACTGTAAACTCGACGTCTCCTGGGTCAGCAGAGCTAGGTGTGCTCATCCTGTCCATTTCTACTTCAAATACTCCATCCTCGTCTACTTCACCAGAAACGCTCAGCACCAGATCAGTATCTCCTTCTCCGCCGATATCGCCTACCATCATGTAAAGCGTAGCGGCCAGAACGACCGTGATGGCCACCATCAAGATGGTCGCGATAACGGGGGACACAGCTTCCTCATCTCTATTCAGTCTTTTCATATGTTGAGTCCTCCTGTAGGCGTGAACCTACGTCAGATTGTATGAAAATAGTAACTATATAAAACTTAGGGATGGATTACAAAAACACATTCCAAAAGAAAAATTCACTCCGAAGAACTTATCTCTATGAAGTCGTCACAGACCATCGCCAGCATGTTATCTATGTCTTCGGATTCCTGCTCAGAGACCGACATTACGAACGTGTAGCAGTCATGCGACCGTAAGTTGGATATCAAGATGTGCATGAACTCGGACAATATGCGGTTGTTGTTGTGTATCGCAAGAGAGTCGATCGAATCTATCACCACAGTGTTCTTTTCAGTGGGGTACTTTTTCAACAGATACTCTATCTTTAAGCTGAGGTTCTCAAGCATCGTCGGACTCTCGACGTAAGTCACGCCTTCACGCTGTTTATCCACACCCATGGTCATGTAAGAGACCGCATCGACAAATTGGACTTTGCTCCGATCTATATCGAAGGCGTCCAAGACTTGGATGATAGTAGAGGATGAGATCGTACTCGTTGTATATATCACCTGCATCTCTTTCCCACGGGTAAAATCATCGGTCAGAGCAGTTATAACATCAAAATAGGCCTCTACATCTACTTTCAAAGCCACTGCAGAACCGGACTCCAAGCTCTCTAATTTTTCTGGTAGCTCTTTAACATCGATCATTTGTTCTCACCACCGGCGTCAAAACCACCGCCTTTCAACATCGGAACCAAAAGTACACCGACAGCAGTCAAGTCCAAAACGTATTTAGCTCTTGAATGGTCCGTACCTCTCATCTTGACCACCTGAAGCGTTCTCAAAAGGTCGCCCTGTCTCTCCATGTTACCCATCATTATTATGCCGTCCGCGATAGCCTCCTCTACACCGTACTGGGAGTATCTCTCCGCTTCGGGCGATATCTCGGAGACCAGCAAAGAGGTACAGCCGTGAGAAGACAGTGTCTTCATCAGATTCAGCATGAAATCCCTGATCTTTTCCTCGGTTTTCAGCTGAAAACATATAGATGTGACTGAATCCACCACCAGCCTTTCGATGTCGTTCTCCACGACGAGTTCTTCGATCTTGTCGACTAGTTCGTTTATCTCCTTGAAGGAGAATTCGCTTTTGTCTCTAAGACCCAACTCTTCATATATGTCGGGAGTGTCTACAAAATTTAGTTTGCCCTGCTCTATCAGTGACTCGTCGAAGAAATCATAGGGGACGACATTGTTGAGCATCTTTTCCGAGGCTTCAGTAACGGAGATGAACAAACAGTTCTCGTCTTTTCTCGCACCGTGAACCAAAAATTCCAGGCTCAAGGTGGTCTTACCGGTTCCACAACTCCCGGTTATCAGAACAGAATTGCCCCTGGGTATACCGCCGTTCAATATGGTGTCTAGTCCTTCTATACCGGTCACACACTTTTCTCTTTTCTCATCAGGGATTATCGAGATGTCGTCTTTTGTTTCCATGCAAGTTCATGACATATTTCTTTTTAATTAAATATTACTGTCTTTTCTTATCGATCTCATCCTTGAACAAAGGATTTATATTCTCGCAAGTATAACAATACCTAAAGGAGAAAGGCGCAGATGTTGTTTGGTAGTTCAGGTATAAGAGGCCCCGTGAACGAAAAGATCACTCCCGACCTGATCCGTAAGATCGGGGCCGCATTGGGTGAAGATTCACAGGAGATAATAGTGGGAAGAGACAGTAGACCTACGGGTGATATGCTTTTCTCCGCACTCGCAGCGGGTATCACCTCCACCGGCGCAGATGTCAAAGATGCCGGACTCGTCCCTACATCTACTCTCGCCCATCAGACCCAACATTTCGACTATGGAGTGATGATCACCGCATCTCACAATCCCGCACCCGATAACGGTATCAAACTCTGGAATCCAGACGGTAGTTCATTCGACACGGAACAGATGAAAGAGATAGAAGATAGGATAGAGTCCAGATCGTCTCTTTCGTCCTGGGAAGAAGTCGGTGAAGGAGGAACTTATCTAAAAGCGGTCGAGGAACACATGAAAGATATTTTGGGACTCGTCGGAAAAAAACACGACTCGAAAGTCATAATCGATTGTGCTAACGGCGCCGGAAGCGTCGTTACCCCATACCTATTAAAGGAGATGGGATGCGAAGTGGTGACTTTGAACGCACAGCCCGACGGGACATTTCCAGCTCACGCTTCAGAACCGGTTGAAGAGAACCTTAAGGACCTTCAAAAACTCGTTGAAAGATCTGACGCGGACCTAGGTATAGCCCACGACGGAGACGCGGACAGGATGGTGGCTTTCGATAGAACGGGTAGGTATCTCGGAGGAGACGAACTTTTGGCCCTTTTTTCTGAGATGTACTCGGAGTCCGTAGTTGTTCCGGTCAACTCCTCGATGGTGATCGACGAACTGGCAGACGAAACTTTCCGATCAAAGGTAGGAGACGTGTTCGTCTCAGAGATGGTCAAAGAGAAAGACGCGGACTTTGGAGGCGAACCTTCTGGAACCTGGATATTCCCGGAGATGAGTCTTGGACCCGACGGTATTTATGCCGCTGCCCTACTCACCGATCTCTGTGAAAAGATAGATATCGTCCAAAAAGTGAACGAACTGCCATCTTATCCGAGAAGAAAAGAATCGATAGAAGTCGAAGACAAAAAAGAGATCATGGATCGGCTGATCCAAGACTACAAGGAACACTACAGCGAAGAAGGATTGAACTTCATAGACGGTATAAGGTTCGAAGAAGAGAAGGGCTGGGGGCTGATACGAGCTTCAGGTACTGAACCTAAGATCAGGATGACCGTGGAGAGCAAGAGTCAGGATGGACTCGAAGATATGATGCAAAATTTAAAAGAGGATATAAGATCACATCTGGAGGAGATATGATGAAGGCATTCATCTTAGCAGCGGGGAAGGGCACCAGGATGAGACCTCTTACCGTCAACAAACCAAAACCCATGCTTCCGGTCGGAGGAAAACCGATACTGCAGCACTTGGTCGATAATATAGAAGATAAAGTCGATGAGATCATAATACTGGTCGGCTGGAAGAGAGAGGAGATAAAAGAAAATATAGTCTCCAAGGGAACGAAGATAAGCTATGTCCGGCAGACAGAACTCCTCGGAACAGCCGATGCGATCGACCATGCCAAAAAACACGTAGAGGACGAGTTCATCTGTATGAACGGCGATGTTATCATACCAAAGGATACGCTGCACGATTTCATCGATTTCTTTTCCGAAAGTGACTCTCCTATCATAGGCATGTCAAGGGTTGAAGACCCCGAGAGCTACGGCGTGTTGATGACTGAAGGTGAAGATGTTGTCGACTTGATTGAAAAACCGGATGAACCAGAGAGCGATTTCATCAACGCCGGCCTTTACGGCTTCGACAAACGGATCTTCGAAGTTATAGAGGATACTGAAAAGTCCTCTAGAGGCGAATACGAGATAACCGACTCGCTGAAAAAATTGATCGAGCGTGAAGGATTGAAGGGATTCGAGATATCAAAGGATGAATGGCACGAGCTCAGCAGACCATGGGAATTGATCTCCACCAACGAGAAGATCATGGAAGACGAGTTGAAAAAAAACATCGAAGGTGATGTGGAAGAAAACGTACATTTCGAAGGAACAGTCCACATCTCGAAAAACGCCACCGTGAGAGAAGGTGCCTATATCATAGGCCCAGTCTTCATAGGCGAGGGTGCCGAAATAGGACCGAACTGCTATATCAGACCCGCGACTCATATAGGAGAGAACTGCAAGGTCGGCGCGGCATCAGAAGTCAAGAACAGCATAATAATGAAAGGTACCAACGTACCTCACCACAATTATATCGGAGACAGCGTCATAGGAGAGGACTGCAACTTCGGTTCTGGGACTAAAGTCGCAAACCTGAGGTTGGACGGAAAAGAGATCCCAGTGATCCATAGAGAGGAAAAGGTCAGATCCGGTAGGAGGAAGTTAGGCGTGATCATGGGTGACGAAGTCAAGACAGGGATAAACAGCATGATAGATCCCGGTACAGTGATCTGGGGAAATAGTTTCATAGGACCCGGTGCCGTAGCGAAAGGCGAGATCGATCAAGGAAGTAAGATACAATGAAGATAGCTCAACTCACCCCCTATTTCTATCCGCATCTAGGAGGCGTAGAGTCCCATGTCCTCGAATTATCTAAAAAACTTATCGATATGGGTCACGAGGTATTCGTTGTGACCACTAAACTCGATGATACTGAAGAAGAGGATGTAGTCGAGGGAGTCCCGGTCAAGAGAGTTGAACCTTTGACTATCTTCCTTTCCACTCCTATAGTTCCGGGTATAAGCGATGTACTTTTAAAAGAAGATTATGACATACTACACAGCCATTCTCCTCCACCTATCATGTCCTTCCTGGGAGTCAGGGCTGCAAAGAAAAAAGACGTACCTTTCCTACTCACCTATCACTGTGATCTTGAGATACCCCATGCATTCGGTCCTCTGCTGGTAAATCTTTACGAGAGGACCCTAGGAACTTATACCGTCAATAAGTCGGACAAGATAATAACCACGACGACTTCATACGGAGCCACCTCGAAAGCTGTATGGCACCAGGACGCGGACATCATACCTAATGCTGTAGATACTGAGCGTTTTCATCCATCTAATGACGGTGGATGGGTAAGAGAAGAGCTCGGAATAGGTGATAAGAAGCTGATAACTTACGTTGGAAGGATAGTCTATCACAAGGGACTAGAGTACTTCGTCAGGTCGGCAAAACATCTAAATGACCGGGACGTTCAATTCATGCTGGTCGGCACAGGTGATTTCAGGGAAGAACTCGAAGATATAATCGAAAGAGAGGGACTGGAAGACATGGTGATGTTCGCCGGTCGTGTGCCCAATAAAGATCTTCCAGATTATTACGCGGCTACAGATGTATTTATTCTCCCCTCAGTTTCTAGGCTTGAAGCTTTCGGTATAGTGGCGCTCGAAGCCATGGCTTCATGCGTACCTGTGATCGTTTCTGATATCCCCGGGGTGAGAGAGGTCATCGTCGAAGGAAAACACGGGCTCCTAGCCGAGCCGATGAACTCAGAAGATCTAGCGGGAAAAATAAGGACGCTACTCGAAAATCCTGAGATGGCCGAAAGGATGGGCCGTAACGGCAGGGAGAGAGTAGTAGAAAAATTCACCTGGGAAAAAGTAGCTAAAGACATAGAAGAGGTCTATCGATCGATACTCAACCGATGATATCTAGGTCTACCTTCTTACCGGTAGAATCGTAAGCCTGCCAAGAGTCAAGATCGTAAGGATATGACATTATCACATGTATCCTCCCGTACCTTCCGAACATGGTCAGATCTCTCTGAGAGGGAGAACAATTACCGTTAGGATGGGTATGGACGACTCCGACTATCGAGTAATCGACAGGAAGGTTGTTCAGTCTCATTATGGCACTCACAGGCCCAGATATCGTACCCGGCACCAAGATCAACTCTGATATCACGCCGTCTATTTCCCTCATGCCTGCGGCGAATTCGTCCGGGTGCGCGTCTTTAGCGCTCTCGCCGATCATCTTTAGAACGCGTTCTGTTATGCCTTTTATTTCCTTCCTACCGAACAGACTCATCTTTTCACCAATTTTTTCTTGACCTTACTGTAGAAGTCATCTTCAAAACGTATGAACCGTGCGGTCTTATCACTTTTTTCAACCTCTATCAGATCGTCATGATCCACAATACATTCTTTTTGTCCGTCCATGACCATGAGACAGGTCTTTTCTTCATCTAACAATTCTATCTCTACAGGACCGTCGGCGGGCAAAACGTGAGGTTTAGCGTCTAGATCGAACGAGGCGATCGGTACGGACATAAGTACATCGATCCCGGGGTTGATTATAGGTCCGCCTGCACTAAGAGCGTAGGAAGTCGAACCGGTTGGTGTAGCGATGATGACGCCATCGCCTCTGAACCTGTCTATCTCAACACCGTCGTGTAGGACCTCGATCTTCCTCAATTTAGCTATCTTGTCACTGTGAACCACTACCTCATTCACGCACTCTCCTTTTTTATCTCCGTTCAAAAAGACATCGACTTTCATCCTATGATCCAAAAAATAATCTCCTTCGTCTATACGTTCTAGAGCTCTTTTCAAACCTTCTATCTCTGAAGTGGTCAGGAATCCCACCGTACCGGTATTGACTCCAAACGCGGGAACATCTACCTCCTGCATGAGTTTAAGAAGCGTACCATCGCCGCCTATGCTGATAACGAAATCGATATCGTGATCTTTCATCTCGTTCAGGGTATAACTTTCAACGCCCATCTGTTTCGCTAAAGAGTGTTCGAAATATATCTCTTCAACCACCTGATGATCAAGTAGGGATCCCAACTTCTCTATCACTTCAGGTTTAGCTAGACCGTAAACGCCGAAGGTCAAGCTCACGGTAATTCCTCCCTTATATCTTCATCACGATAGGCGATAAGGTCCTTTCTTTCAGTGGGACTGATATCCATATCTAGAACTTCTCCTTTATCCCTATATACTTCACCACCGACCTCTCTTAAGAACAATGTAGCCGCGGCTATATCTGTTATCCTCAAGCTTTTTTTCTCACCCGGGGTGCGATGATAGAATAAGTCAAATACGCCTTCGGCGACCATGCATAAAGAGAGTGCAGCGGAACCTAAAGATCGGACCCTCTGGGCCCTCGTAGCAAGCTCATTACTCTTCGGAGTTGCGTTCCTACCGAGATAGATACAGAAGGTATTATCTGCAGTTTCGACAGGTTCTTCTATTTTCACCCCGTTTTTGAAACTGCCCTGTCCTCTCACCGCAGAATACTCGTCACCGGTGTATAGGTTCTTAACGTATCCTACCTCGACTTCAGATAGAGTATCAGGAGTATAGGCTAGAGAGATGCAGTAGAAAGGTATGCCGAGGATGGCGTTATTGGTCCCGTCGACAGGATCCATCACTATGTATCCTTCACCATCTCTTTCTACCAACCCTTTCTCTTCACTCAATATAGAAGCATCAGTGTTCTCTAAAAGATGATCAAAGGCGGTCTTTTCTGCAACATGGTCCACCTGTTTCGTAGGTGTGCCGTCTGCGCCCTTTCCGACCTTTTTTCCCCTACCCAAACGGTTTTTTTCCATCGCATCCGAGACCTTGGATGCGCACTCTTTGAAGTCCCCTAGCATGTCTTCTCGCATGGAAAGAGATGGCTCTTTCCTTTTAAAAAACTTTTCTGAGAGTGTGAGACCTTTTAAAGCGCGGTAACTTCTACGTATAACATCTCATCATCGGATTCCGTGATATTTCCAGATACGCATTCCAATCTCAACCTATGTTCCCCGGTTCCCAGCCGGAGAGGTGTATCGTCAGATATCAAAGAGACTCGTCCATCGATATGATGTCTTCCATCGTACCCTTCACTGATACTCCACTGTATCTGATTTTTGAATGTCGCATTCGTGATCTCTAAAAACTCTACCTGGTGGAATATCCCGTCCTCTATCGTCAGTGTTATAGTGTCAGTGTTGCCCTCTCCGTGCGAATATAACTGTCTTGCCTTTTCTCCAACCATGACCGCATGACCGTCCATCTCCTTCATCAACCTGTTGGAATCATAACTACTCAAAGCGCTGTAAACGATAGGTAATCCTAATGAGATGACCACGGCGATTATCAAAAGCTGGAGAGGCAGCCCTTCAAGAGCTCTCTCGTCTCGATTCAATCTCTTTCTCGCCCTGCATTTCATAGTACTCGGCTATCTTCGATTATAGCCGTTATTAAAAAATTTTCCATTAACTTAATTTCATCGAACAATCGAAACGAAAAAAATTTAACTTCCCGTCCTTTCCGATTTCTCAACAAGCGATGTTATGATCCGAAAGAGTTTAGATTCACAGCAAGAAGGTGTCGGAGGTTTCATGATCGATCTACCGATACTACTATTGGTTTTGGCTGTGACCGCAGTCTTTATCACATCCATTTATCACGCTCACGTTCCTTTGAGCGATGAAAGAGAGGCCATGGGATTGAACGAGGAGTGCATATATCTAAAAAACAAACTACAGAACTTCGAAGATATACAAGCTGACGAAAAGCCCGTGGGTTTTTCTTTGGAAAGTTTAGAGAGGTTGGAGGAAGAAAAGGTCGAGTCTTTTATCGGATATAGATCTGATCACGAGTATTGGATACTGATCGAAAAGTATGATGGAGAGTTCGAAAAGAGTTTCGGATCTCAGCCACCTGGAGAGAACGAAGATAGAGATCTGACGGTCAGTACTTATACGACTCCGATATCTCTCGTCGATCAGCAGGGCGTTTCTCAGATAGGAAGACTTGAGGTGAAGGTATGGGGAAGCTGAGATGTCTGAGGAAAGAAAAAAGCGGGGTGCTTTCGATAATAGACGGAGTCATATTCGCAGTCCTCATCTTGTTGGCGAGCATGTTTTTATTGCACTCGTTCGGGGGAGCACTTTCGGGTGAGAAAGACCTTAGATCCACCGAGTCGAGAAAAGAGATGGTCGAAGATGTTCAGTCCACTTCCTTGGTAACCACGATCGAGAAGACCGGTTTCACTAACGAAAGCGGTGATGAGGACTCGATAGTTGAAATCGAAAATATCACGGTGGAAAGAGCATTGAAAGAATACCTCTATCTCGACAACGAAAGGACCGTGAATGAGGACATCAGATACGATCTGTCTAGACTTGAAGACGATATAAAATATATATATAACATATGTGCCCGAGATATAGGCCACTATCATTTCGCCGTAGAATCTTCTTTTCAAGACGGACGATTTTTCATCTCTGATGTTCCGGATATCGGGAGTGCTGATGATCTTCCTGCAGAGAGAGGAGCCTCGACTTCTACCACGGTTATAGGGGATGAAACGGTGAACGTGACCCTCTACATATGGCGTTGATCTCAAAGATGAAAATAATCCGCCTCCACCGACTCGTCGTGAAAAATCAGAGATACTGATGAAATGTTCGAGTACCCGGGATCGTATTCTTTGGATTTACTTTCTATGAATTCAAGGATCTCCTGAATCTCTTCATCGTTGGGAGTGAATTCAGGTACATGAACTATCAATTCGACCCTTTCAAAGAGATCCATCTCGACGGCTCTTTCCAATACTCCGTCAACAAAATCATACAATCCTGGCATCGAATCTACAGAGGCTATCTCGGCGTGAACTATCCTCCCGTTGAGTTCCAATACTAGATCATCGTCTCCATATGGTAACCAATGAGCTGAATATACATCGGCATTTCCAGCTGTATAATAAGATGGAACACGCTCGAAATCTCTAGAATTCAACTCCTCGACAAAACTTCGGTATCGAGGAGAACCTACAAACTTTTCCATCGACCTCAATAAAACGTCGAGTTCTAGTGATTTTTCATCGATGAGATGGTCTGCAGCAGAAGGCCTGATGCCGAGCCCTGCGGCAGCTAGAAGTGTTTTCTCTTCAAAATCCTGAAGGAGATCTCTCAACGACTCTATATCCGCAAGATCTTTGATATTCATCCTTCTAGCTTCTACAAAGTTTTCGTTGTCTAGGGAGTCATCGAGTTCACCCAATGCTTCATAGTACTCATCGACTCCCATCCTCTCGGGAAGATGTTTGACAAGGTCTTCTTCAAAGGACAAAAAGGCGGTCAGTTCATCTGAGTGATCTACTTCGCGATTTTCTAAGAGCCAATCTAGGATATCACGGCTTCTTTGCTCGCCTATCAGATCAACACTATTTGCTACAGGTCCTAGATCGAAACGATCATCCGCAAGATCTTCTACTGTTTCTAACCTATCAGGAGTATAGCATGAAGCTGAAAAGATATCTCGTCTATCAGATCTTGATGCTTCAGAAAACTCATCTATCGTATCCGCGTCCTTCAATATGTCTAGACCGTCAGTTCTGAAAGTGAAGTTAGATATTCTTGATGTACCAGTATCTACGATCGACTCCCTAGTACTTCTGAAAGAATTATCCGCCCTCATCTCTCCGTGATACTTGCCTATCTCTCGATAGAGGTACTGAGCATCTTGATCCCTCAATATATCCCGATCATCTATGACCTCTTTTCGTAGTACATCCCAGGTACCGTCATCGATCTCTTCGGTGAAAGATATCACGCCTTCAGGTATCTTACTATCCTCACGCGTCTCGATACTTGTGTGAACGGGCAAAAGCTCGGTTTCAAGTAGGCGCCCGTAAGGACTGTCCGGTAAAGAGACCAATCTTTTACACACCCCATGCAGTTCAGTCACGTGGTCTATAGAGACATCGCTTATCGGATGGTCTTCAAAAGGTCCTCTATAAACACCAGATAGTACTTCCCGCGTCTTCAGATCGTCTCCGAACTCGACCAAGTGATCTAAACCGTTCTTTTGGATTATCCAGGAGTCTTCAGGGATGTCGTCTATAAGATCGTAGTCGTGTAAAGAATCAAGCCCTTTACCGAATCTGAATACATCGATCTTCTCACGCCCGTCTTCAAAGACAAAGCCCTGTTCAATGCTAGAGATCAAAGGTACCGGCGTGAAGTTATCGCTCTGTGAAGAAGATTGCTCGAGTCCTCGCCTCTCTTTCATGTAGGAGACTTCGATACCGGACCTTAATCTCACCGAGATATGTCCTCGAAGATCCTCATCTTCAGGTATATCTATTTCATCTAACTCTAGATCTACTCCGCCCTTCTCTATCTCCTCTGTTTCAACCCATCTTCTAGCTAAAACCCTTTGATGGGGGTCCTCTTCTATCTCTTCGTTAAAAAGATGATCAAGATTCGCTAGCTTTCCTCTTTGTGCAGCAGCGGTGTAAGATAGATCGTCTCTTATCAGGGCCTCTAAGAGTATCTTTTCCTCATCGAAATCGGTGCCTTCAGGAAATTCTAGATCCACTCTGAGACCATCTTTTGAGTGGCTCAGCACGTTAGCGTCTAGACTGATATCTTCTATCTCTGAAGAAGAAGGTGATCTAAAGGCGTACCTTCTATCAAGCAGTGGAAGAGGAGAGATGACCTCCGCTAGACCTTTATGTCGATGCTTTTCGATATCCAAATTCAGCTTCGATCCAGCGGACCTTTGGGGACCAAGGGGAGCGCTCTCATCAGTACCGACTTGTAGTTCTAAACCAGTCGTTGAATAATCCATGAAAAATAGGGTTCTATACTGGTCTCCCGATCTTTCAGAAAATGGGTTCACCCACTCATATGCATCATCGATATCTCCTCTATAAACTCTAGTGGTCGTCACTTCCATGTCATGCACTTCTACAAAATCATCCTTATGAGTGGGATCTATATCGATATCTAAAGAATATGATGTATCATCTTTTCCAGGCTCTGGACTTCTATAAAGTGTCAGTTCCTCCCTGGGCATAGATATGATCGGGGCCCTTCTGTAAGCGTTCTCGCCTATTTTGATAGGACGACCGGATGGAGCCTCTGAAGATCGTACCGAATCTATGTAATCTTCCATGGTTTCTATCAACGGGCTGATAACTCTGCCAGCGGTCTTGTAAAAACTAGCGTCCGAATAATCAGAAAAGGGTTCATCTCGTATATCTTCATCGGTCATATCTTCAGCAACTTTTTCCATCTCTCCTAAAATATCTTCTAGACCGTTTATAGTCCGATCTAAAGATCCTACTAGAAACCACTCGTCCACCTCCAAACGGTTATCCGAGCTGACCGGTCCTGCTACCAACTCGACTTCAGAAGTTGAAAGATCCTCCTGTTCGAGGTTGTCGGAATAGGGATCACCTTCTCCAAGAAGGATAGATCCAAGTCTGTTCTTTCCGATATCTTCATCGAAGTCTTTGAGATCATCGAGGTTCTGATTTATCAATCTGAAAAGAGATCTAGGACGGCTGTAATCCATAGGTGTGGGGGATTCCCAGTTTCGGATAACTTCATCGGTAAAATCACCGAGTGCCCTTTGACCTATCGACTGGTCCGTTTTTCGAGAGGGATCGATATGATCCTCCAAACTGTACTCCTTCAAGGACCAGTTATAGGGATAAGAGATCTCCTCAGCCGATGAGGTCAGCAGCCTGTCAGTAAGATTTAAGAAGTCTTCTTCAGAACCGTAAAGATGGTCGTAGACCTCATATCTCCACTTTACGCCGGTGTAGTTAGTTTCCAGTTCTAGTATTTTTTCCGTATACTCCTTACATTCTTCATCCAGCCCGGACTTGACCGTCTTGACCTCTTCGATCTTCTCTTCTAATTCCGGGTGATATACATCGATTTCATCACTGACATAAGGAGGTTCATCTCCATCAAGAGTGAACAATTCTGATTCAGAAAGATCAGATAAAGGGTCTAGAGTGTCGTTCAACCTATCCCAAACCCTATCTTGGGTTTCATTTTCTGGTCGGTACCAGTCGTTTTCAGCGAAATCAGAAATCATCTCATCCACTCTAGAGTAAGATGAATTCTTTATCCCCTGATAGTCTTCTGCCCTGCCCCTTATCTCTGACCTTATCTTGTCCTCTACGCCTCTTTCTATACCTTCAGTATCTATCTTATCGATAGGGTCTTCTTCTTTTGGATCATCCAGGTCGTATCCCCAATCATTGAAAAAATACATGTAGTAAAAGGGGTAAACTGTCTCTTCGTAGTTGCCCCCTTCGAAGCCGAATGACATCGAAAGATTCTCCCCTCTGTATAATATGGATCTGATGATCTCTTCGACTCCTCTCTCACCTATTATCTCGATATCTTCCATCCACGGTATCGGGCCGATCTTTTTCATCTCCTCGAAAACAAATACCTCGGCTTCTTCACAATCCACATTGAAGCTCCGCAGCACATCCTCCATTGTGTTGGAGTACATGCTGAAAAGGACTCTAAGATAACTATGCCCTGCACCTAGATCCTCTATGGATTCGACATTTTTTTCGAAGTTTTCGTAGTCCCAACTGTCTTCTCCATCAACACCCCCGCTCACGAGATGATCCATCATGCCGAAGGTGATCTCTGTCCATCGTTCATCATCATCTATAAAGCTCAGTAAGTCATCTTCAAGATGTGCCTCTAAAAAAAGACCCGGATAGAATACTTTCTCGGGAAGAACGCCCTTTTCCTGATATAGGATCAATATCAGCCTCTGCAAATTGAGCCTGTTATGCTCTCCTTCTCCGATCAGTTCTGTGATTTCGCTTTCGTCAACATCGAAATACTCTGAAACACTAGAGATCAGGGACTCATCGTACGATCGGAAGACCCTCATCTGCTCTATGAGAACGGCCAACTCGACGGTCGAAACCAATTCTTTTTCAGAGAGCAAGTCACTGGATTCAAGTTCACCGATATCTCTTTCGAAACCTTCTATGAAGCCGGTCGAATTTTCGATCCAGGGCTCTTCTCTTTCATCATTATCGTTCCTTTCAATCCCATCCGCATAAGCTTCCTGCCAATCTGTGGGAAAAGTTTCGCTGAAGTCTTCTTTGAAACCTATGTCCTTCTCGATACTACCACTGAATATCTTGGCATCCATATATGCAGACATCATGCTGTCCACATTTTTCCTGATCTCCATCGGATCAAAATGCCTCGCTCTCTCCGCGATCACGAATATATCGGTTCTTACCTCTCTGTTTATATCTAACCTTCTAGTGGAGATCATACCTAGAGACGGATCCTCTACATGAGCATAGATCGTCCTGTTGACGGTGAAAAAACCAGGTATCTTCCTTCTCCTTTCTTTCGATTCATCTTCGATGTAAAGCGGGATAAGTTCTATATTTTCTTGGCCCTCTCCTAGTGGCCTGATGGTCAGTTCTACATCCAATCCACCTATCTCCATCATACCTGAATAGTGTTCCTCGAAATGATCCTCAAATATTCGAGCCGACTCTCGGGATATCTTCTCCTTCAGATCATGTGTGATATATCCATCGAGAACTTCCCCTTTCACGATCTCTACAGCACGATGGCCAGCCTCTTCAGCAGCCGCATTGAGTTCCATTTCGATCCTATCGATTTCTCTTTCCACTTTATTTATCGAACCCAGATCGACGACGTCTCTTTGTGCGTCCAACCTTATAGAGGCAAAATATACTCCGGCATATATCGACAGGAGTAATATCGCGATCCCGACCAGAGCGAAGATCATAACCCCTCTTTCATCTGTATTCAATTCAGAATCTCTTTCAAACATCATCTACCCTTGAAATAAATATATGTGAACGATAAGACCTATCATGTGAAAGTCTGAGCTTCCTTATCAGTATATCACCCTCGCCGGCTTCGAATATCAAAGGTTCGGTCAGAGAATCTCTCTTGTTCAGATCATCAACATCTACATCGCCAGTACGGTTAAGTTCCTCAGGCTCCCAGAGATGTATATCCGCCGTCAAATCACTCCTGACAGAGTCGCTCTCGCTTTTCAGCTCAACGAAATCTTCAGATATCTCGACCATATAGGACCCGCTTTTTATCTCAGGATCTACGAAGATGCCTTTTGAGTCCTCTTCAAAAGATATCCTCTTCCTTACTAGATCAGCATCAATATTATCTATATGTTCTATAACTCCAGATATCTTTCTACATCTTTCCTTCAGTTCATCTCTTTCCATCGAAGACACCTGTATATAGAAGATAGTAGACAGAGAGGAGATGAGGATCAAACCCGCTACTATCAGAGCTATCTTTGATTGCAGCCACTGTAACATGATTACACGCTCTCAATGAGCTGTCATGGGTAAAATTTGATCATATATAGTTATTGGGGGATCGATTTATATATTATATCTGAAAATGATCATCCGGTTCTCTTCTTCTCGTACTGAGCGATACTGATACCTATCAGGATGACCGCACCGAATAGGAATGTCTGAATGGTTATAGTTTCGTCCGCGAAGAGGTACGAAAAGATGATGCCGAAGAATGGGATGAGGTAAACGAAGAGTATCTGCTTCGATAGCTCTTTGGTCCTTAGAACATAATACCAAAGCAAGAGGGCTATGCCGTTGGCGAACAAGCCGAGATATATGGCTAAAAGCCATGAACGACCGGGTATAGAAAAAGTATGGCCCGGGTCCTCGAATATCAGGGTGGCCGGTAGGAATAATATCACGGATATGAAAAGAGCTAAAGATAGTATGCTCAAAGGTTCATAGCGGTCGAGGGCTTTTTTCACCAAGGGACCGGCGAGCGCGTAAAAGACTGCACTACCTAGAAGCATCAGATTGCCGACTAAAGTGACTCCGCTCAGGACCACACCTCCTCTTGTGACCAACATCAAAGTACCCGAAAGGGCGAGGACCGTTCCAGATGCTTTTTTTATACCGAGATGCTCTCCTAAAAAGATCATCGACAGGAAGAGAGTGAATATCGGTGCAGTAGCCTGAAGGAGAGAACTCATCGAGGCAGCGGTTTCGGGATCCATCAATGTCATACCAACGTTCTGTGAGACCAAAGGAAGAAAAAACTGAGTTAGAGAGATCCCTAATATGAGTGGAAAGCCGTCTTTGAGTGGCGCTAAGGTGCTCTTCAAACCTATCATCCATATCGTAAAGATGGCCAAAGGTACCAATCCAAAAATAGCACGAAAAAGACCAAGAGTTATAGGTTCGATATCTCCTAAGGCTATCTTTATAGCGGGAAAAGTAGATCCCCACATCACAACGGCTATCATAAGAACTATGAAGTTTTTAGGTTCGAATGTTCTACTATTGGCCATCGGCGGGAAAATACAGAACGGAAGTATAACTATTTTCCTCCAGCTCCACTCCTAAATCATAAATATTTGTAGGTGTATGATTCGTTAAAGGAGAAGTTCGGTAAAAGATGGTGCTTTCAGATACTCAGGTCAAAAAACTGATGGAGGAAGGTGAACTCGTTATCAAGAATTTTAAGGAAGAGAACCTCACCCCGAATGGCTACGACCTTACCGTGGATGAGATAGTCGTTGAAGAGGGGAAACCCCAGGATGAACGGATAGCCGTTATACCCGGTGACTCTTGGTTTGCCGTTTCCACCGAAGAATACGTGGAGTTCCCGCCGGATGTAGTAGGTGAACTCTGGATAAGGACTACCTGGGCTAGAAAAGGTGTCATATCCTCGTTCGGGATGATAGATGCCGGATTCGAAGGTAACTTGACATTGAGCGCTTTCAACTCTTACAAGGAGATAGAGATCCCTATCGGCGAAACATTCGCGCAATTGGTCTTCTATCATCTGGAGGAAAAGAGTGAAAGATCTTATTCGGACAGGTCCGGCAATTATCAAGGGCAAGAAGGTGTGACCCTAAAATGATGTGATATAGATGACAGTTTATATAGACGGAGAAAATCTGACCATCGAAGAAGTGCATCGGGTTTCCCGAAACCACGAAGAGGTTAAGATGGCAGAAGTGTGCAGAGAAAAGATAGAGATATCGAGAGATGTTGTCGAGGACAAACTTGACGGCGAAGAAGACGTTTACGGCATAAATACAGGTTTCGGCGACCTTGCTAACGTGAAAATAGAGAAAGAAAAAACTGAAGACCTTCAAAAAAATCTGATAAGGAGTCATTCCAGCGGTGTTGGCGATCTGTTAGACAAAGATGTCGTAAGAGGAACGATGCTGCTCAGGGCGAACACCTTAGCTAAAGGTTACAGCGGTATAAGGATGAAGGTCATAAGTCTACTGATAGACATGTTGAACGAGGGAGTACATCCAGTTATACCCTCTCAGGGGAGCGTCGGCGCTTCCGGAGATCTCGCTCCTTTAGCACACATGAGTCTTGTCCTGATGGGCGAGGGTGAGGCGTTCTATGAAGGTGAGAGGTTATCGGGTGAAAAGGCCCTCGTATCTGCGGACCTAGAACCTATCGAGCTGAAGGCGAAGGAAGGTCTCGCTCTGGTCAATGGGACGCAGATAATGACCGCGATAGGCGCGCTCACAGTTCACGACGGTAAAAGACTTTTGAAAGCTGCTCAGATCGCCGGTGCTATGAGTTTGGAAGCTCTCAAAGGCACCGATGCGGTTTTTGATGATCGGATACACCAGATCAGACCTCACCAGGGTCAGATCGATTGTGCAGATAATCTGAATAGATTGACATCAGACAGTGAGATAATAGAATCTCACAAGGACTGCGACAAGGTACAGGACCCTTACACGCTCAGGTGTATGCCGCAGGTATACGGCGCGACCAAAGACGCCCTGAGTTATGTAGAAGATATATTGAATACGGAGATGAACTCGGCCACTGACAATCCTCTTGTATTTCCCGACGGTGATGTTATCTCAGGAGGCAACTTTCACGGTCAACCTATAGCTTTATCTCTCGACTATCTAGCATCGGCATTATCAGAGATAGGTGACATATCAGAGAGGACTACAGATAAACTGATGTACAAGGAAGAGAGCGGTCTGCCTAGGTTTTTGTCAGAGAACGAAGGTCTGAATTCAGGATTCATGATAGCACAATATACGGCCGCATCTCTGGTATCGGAGAACAAAGTTCTCTCCCACCCGGCTAGTGTGGATTCGATACCTACTTCTGCCGGTCAGGAAGACCACGTCAGTATGGGTAGTATATCTGCAAGGCAGGCTAAAGAGGTCCTGGAGAACGTCGAAAACGTCGTAGCGATAGAGATGATGTCCGCAGCCCAAGGTCTCGAATATCATGATAAAATTCCTGGAAAGGGAGTAAAAGTCGCCTATGATCATATAAGAGAAAGAGTGGACCCGCTTGAAAAAGATCGTCCGCTGAGTGGAGATATAAAAAGCATCAAGGACTCTTTCAAAGCTGGAGATCTGATCGAAAAAGTGGAGGATGCGGTCGGTACTTTGAAGTGAAAAAAGATATCACACTATATATTACTAGAAAAATTTGATTTCGCCTGTCCGGGTTCGATAAAAAGTACTTTAAGTATAAATATATTATAAGTATATCATAGCTCATGGGATGAGTTGGGGTCGAGAGAATGGATGATTGTATAATAAGAACTGAAAATCTAGTTAAGAAATTTGGAGATAATATAATCGCAGTCGACGATGTGTCTTTCGATATAGACAAAGGTGAAGTCGTAGGTTATCTAGGACCTAACGGCGCCGGTAAAACAACGACTATCAAGATATTGACCAACCTGATAGAACCTACTTCTGGTACAGCCTGTATCAACGGCATAGACGTGAATAAATATCCGAAGGAGGCCTTAAAAGATGTTGGCTCACTGATAGGAGTCCCTGGCGTTTACGGCTACTTGACCCCACAAGAGGTACTCACGTATTTCGGAAAGGTATATCGGATGTCGCAAAGGGAGATAGATCAGCGTATAGAAGAGGTACTAGAGATGGTAAATCTATCTGATTGGAGACACTCGAAGATAGAGTCTTTTAGCACTGGTATGGAAAGAAGATTGGCAATAGGGAAATCTATCTTTCACGAACCGTCGATATTGATACTTGACGAGCCGGTGCTGGGATTGGATCCGGAAGGTATCAGAGAGATGCGAGAACTGATCAAAAGCTTCCAAAAGAAAGAAGTTACCGTATTTCTCAGTTCACACCTCTTGGACGAAGTGAGCAAGGTCTGTGATTCTGTGATATTTCTCTATGATGGAAAGGTGGTCGAGAGAGATTCAGTAGAAATGATAGATCAGATGATGAAGCAGTTCCGTCTCATCGAGGTCGAGTTCCTTAACGACTTATCTGAGGATGATCTGAGAAGATTGGATGAGCTCTCGATCATAGAAGATATAGAGAAGATAAACCGGAGGAAATTTAGGATAACGAAAGAAGAGGGAGATCCAGCCTCAACAGCACATATGTTGAGAAGTGTCATAGAAGAAGGCTATGATATAATATCTTATAGCCCGAAGAAGTCCGATCTCGAAGATTTTTACGTTTCTTTGATGGGAGAAAGAGGTGGTGCATGATGAAAACCGTCAAAGAAGATATCAAAGAGGACCTGAAGAATACCTGTCTCACCGTTTCTTTCGAATTGAAAAAACATTTTCGTATGAAGAGGATGATAATCTCGTTCGGCTTGGCGATCGGACTTCCACTTATCTTTTACATAGTTCCCAGGATATGGGCCAGTTTTCCAGATACTGCAGAGGGTTTTGCCACCTTGAACCTTAGTTTCGTTAACTTGTTGATAATAATCTCGGGTTCGTTATTTGCAGGCGACGCAGTGGTAGGGGAGTTCGAAGAGAAAACGGGTCTGCTCTTATTTTCTACGCCTCAAAGGCATAGTACCATCTTCATAGGAAAGTACATAGGAGCTCTCCTGCCGACTTTAGCTGTAGTTTCGATATATTATTTAACAACGTCATTAGAGATAGTCGGTATATACGGGACCGGTGGTTTATCTATAGAACTATTTCAGTCTTTCATCATATCCCTTGTTTATACTACCAGCGCAGTGAGTTTGATATTCTTTTTCAGCAGCATATTGAAAAGAAAGATAACCTCTACGCTGTTGGGCTTCTTTTCCCTTATCATGATACTACCGATAATAGAGAGTGTTCTTCAGTTCTTGGTAGAAGTCGAACCTTGGTATATCTTGACTTACTCAGCCGGTCTGATAACCGACGTCTTCGTAAGTGTTCCTCCGATAGGCGGGGGTCCAGGTGGACAGGTCGGACAGTTCTCACCTGACTTTTACATGGGGTTGACTATCATGGTACTGCATACTCTAGTGCTGTTCTTCTTGAGTGTATTTATAGCAAACAGGAGGAGGATGGAGTGATGAGGAAAAAAGATCTGTACAAGTGGTTATCCGTACTAGTGGTGATAGCTATACTGTCCAGCCCGACGGTGGAGAGCTCTCTCGAAGATCGGTCTTCTCCAGCAGAACAGGATACACTAGTGAATGAACCGGCTGTAGAAGATCTCAATATCACCGATATGACATTTTCAGATGACGAACCCAGGGAAGATCAGAACGTTACAATAACTATCACTGTTGAAAATAAAGGGACAGAAGAGCAAAGAAATCTGTCTCTGATATTGATCAACATCGATCAGATAATATCCCTAAAAGAGGTTTCATTGGCGCCCGGGAACAATAGTTTTCCATTCTTTTGGCAAGCGGAAGGAGGGAACCAAAATATCACCGCACTCTTGGTACGAGGTACACCGGATATGGAAGATATCAGCGATTTTAGGTCTGAAGATATAGTCGATACATTTTCTGTGGATATATGGGTGGAACCCGAATCCATGGGTGATATATATACTCCTTTATTAGCACTAGGACTCATAATTGTGGTCTTATTCGGTTCGGCTCTGATACCGTCTATCTGGAGAGCGATCTCTGATAGAGGAGGTCACAAACGTCGAAAGTTTTGAAGGGAAAAATATTCAGAGAAAAAAGGCTTCAATCTATCTCTTAAATCCAAACACAAGGCTCTATCTGATCATCTTATAGGGAAAACACTCACAAAAACATATATTTATACGTTTGTACTACGGATATGTAAGATGTCAGAAAATCCTGAATACGAAGGAACTGAAAGAACGTCGGGTGAATTGAGCCATCTAGAGAAGAAGACTTTACTGGCTCTGGAAGAACTCAATGGAGTCGCATCTCCTGAAGAGATAGTCCAAGAGGGTGATTTTGACGAAAAAGTAAAAGTTATGAACGCCGTCTCCTGGCTGGAATCCAAGGGGATGGTAGAAGTCGAGGAGGACGTTACCTATCATTTTTCACTTGCAAAGAAGAGTATGGCCAAAACCGATCTCCCAGAAAGGAAAGCATTGAAGTTTCTAGACAAGAAAGGTGGAAGGGTCGGTGTGGCAGACCTTCAGAAGGAAAGCGGTTTGAACAAGAACAAGGTAGGTATAGCTTTAGGTTGGCTCAAAGACAAGGGATGGGCAAATATCGTTAAAGAAGACGGTGAATCATATCTCGAGATAACTAAAAAGGGAAGGAACGCCGTTAATGAAAAAGGTAGAGACGAAAAACTGATAAGGCGCCTTGGAAAAGAAGGAAGTTTGCCCGAGGATGAAGTCGATAAGTATACTGTGAACAACCTGATGTCTAGAAAGGAGATACTGGAAAAAGATAAAGAGGTTACGAGAACGGTCAGAGTGACAGAAAAGGGCCGAAAGGAGTTGGAAAAGGGGATAGAATTGAAGACCCAGATAAACCAACTCACGCCTGAAATATTGAGGACCGGCGCTTGGAAAAAAGCCAGGATCAGACCTTATGACGTGAAAGCCTACGCACCCAAGGAATACGGAGGAAAAAGACATCCGATGAAAAGAGAGATCGAAAGAGTGAGACGGGTATTCATCGAGATGGGTTTCAAAGAGATAAAGGACGATATAATACAGCCCGCTTTCTGGAATTTCGACGCCCTCTTTTCTCCACAGGATCATCCGGCTAGAGATCTTCAGGACACTTTTTACATGGAAGAACCAGAGAAGGTCAGTATAGAGAACAAGGAAGCTATGGAACGTGTAAAGGAAACGCATGAGAACGGAGGGGATACTCGCTCTGATGGGTGGCAGTACGAGTGGAGTGAAGAAAAGGCAAAACAGGCTGTCCTTAGAACACATACTACAGTGGCTAGCATAAAACATCTTTCGAAAAATACTGAACCGCCGGTGAAAGCCTTTTCAGTCGACTGGAACTACAGGAGCGAAAAAGCCGACGCGACCCATATACCTGAGTTCGTCCAGATCGAAGGTATAGTCATGGAGGAGAACGCAAGCTTGAATATGCTGATAGGGCTTCTGAAGGAGTTCTACAGAAAGATGGGTTTCGAAGATGTGAAAGTTAGACCAGGTTACTTCCCATTTACCGAACCCAGTTTAGAAGTGTTCGCGAAGTGGAAGGGAGATTACCTGGAGATGGGCGGTGCGGGTCTATTCAGGAGAGAAGTACTAGAACCGCACGGCATCGATGACCCGGTCATAGCTTGGGGCCTGGGCCTCGAGAGGTTGATCATGCTAAGGCTCGGTTGGGATGACATAAGAGAATGCTACAAGAACGACCTTAAAACTTTGAAGGGATACTCTCTACTTTGAATCAAAACACAACTTTGATATGTTTTAATACGAATGGTGATATTATATGGCGCTCGAACTCTACAACACTTTGAAGAACGAAAAAGAGGAGTTCCAACCGATCGAGGAAGGAAAGGTCAGGATGTACTCCTGTGGTCAGACCATCTATGACGACATGCACGTAGGGAATGCGAAGACTTACGCGGCGTGGGATATCCTGCAACGTTACCTAGAGTGGAAAGGTTACGAAGTATTTCATGTGATGAATATAACCGATGTCGGTCACCTTACCGATGATGCGGATGAGGGTGAAGACAAAGTGGAAAAGGCCGCGAGAGAAAGAAAACTAGAACCCATGGAATTGGTTACCGAGCAGGTGAGGAAGTGGTACAGGGAGATGGACGCATTGAACATGAAGAGGCACAATGTCAACCCGAGAGCTACAGGACATATGATCGAGATGATCGAAGCGGTAAAGGATATAATAGATAACGGATACGCTTACGAGAATAACGGTACGGTCTATTTCGACGTTGAGAAATTCGAGAAAGACCACGATTATCCAAAGCTGGGTGGGCGGACAATAGAAGATCTTGAAACAGGAGCTGGTGGAAGGGTCTCCGATGAAGAATTAAAAGAAAAACACTCCCCCTACGATTTCGCGCTGTGGATCAAGGCAGATCAATCCCATATCATGAAATGGCCTTCACCCTGGAGTCTAGGATATCCCGGCTGGCACCTAGAATGCAGTGTGATGGGTGCCAAATATTTAGGAGAGAGATTCGATATACATTCAGGGGGCGTCGATCACATATTTCCACACCATCCAAACGAGAGAGCCCAGAACATGGCGATGGCGGATATAGACGAAGAACCTGTCAATTATTGGCTCCACAGTGAACATATCACCGTTGAGGGCGAAAAGATGTCCAAAAGCGAGGGTAATTTTTACACGATAGCAGATCTCCTCCAAGATTTCGATCCAGAAGTGATAAGAGTTTTCTTTGCCAGTATACATTATCGGTCACAGAGCGATTTCAGTTTCGAATCTTTGAAAGAGAGCCAAAAAAAACTGAAAAGGTTCTACAGGACTTTGGAGGAAGTGGAAAGAGCCGAAGGCGGAGACGAAACCGACTTGGATCAAGATATCAGTTGGATAAAAGAAGAGTTCGAGAAAGCCATGGACGACGATCTGAATACGCCGTTGGCTATGAGCAAACTCATAGAATTCAGCAAAAAGATAAACAAAAAATTGGACAACGAAAAAACTATCTTAGAAGAAGCCGCAAGTACCTTGAAAGAACTGGGAAAAATTCTTGGACTGAAACTTGAGAAGAAAAAACCAGGTAGTTCAAAAGATAAAAGAGGTCCTGAAGACTTCATAGAACTACTATTGGATATACGCGAAGAGTTGAGGGAAAAGGGTGAATACGAGAGCGCAGATAATATCAGGGATCGTTTGTCTGAGATGGACGTAGAGGTCGAAGACACCGATCAGGGACCAGAGTGGCGTTTCGATTGAAACTTCAAAACGACTCTAAAGAATTCAATATCTTTTTCTCTCTTTTAACTTGAGATTCTATAGGAGAGCCGGGATTCACCCATGCTTTAACGCATCCATCGCTGTAGTGCTGGTCTGTTTTACCGCCCCATATACCTAATAGATCGGTACTCAATTCCGGTATCTTGATCATGCCGTACATCAAAGCCATGTCGTGAAGTAGATTCAAGACTATGTCCGGACCGACCTTTTTTCTTTTCGGGATGCTGTGAGGCATCTCTAGAATGAAGAAAGCGATCTCTGCGTTTTCCGCATGATTACCCATATTCCTATCGGTGGAGATCAATGCCACATCGATGTTTTTGTCCCAGCAGAACTCTTCCAGCGATTCGACTATCAATATATCGTTCCTCTCGGAATCAGTCTTTGAACCTCTCCCCTTAACTCTAGCGGAATTGAGTTCACCTCTAAGATAGTTTAGTTCCTCCGTAGCAAATTTTGATTTTCTGGTCTCAAAGGTGCCGCGGTTCCTGAACTCGTATCTCACATCTCCTATCTCCGTATGCATGCCCATCATCTTTAGATCAGAATCATCGTATTTATCACGGATATGATGGTCGATCTCACTCTCTACTATGGAGCTCAACATATAATCGAAGTCCTCCGCTTTGATCTTCATGTCTTCATATTCCAACGGGAACTTTCTAGAGATGAAACGGTAATATGCTAGATTGGTATCTATCGTCAAGAATACAGATTCGCTGGAAAGGCCGGGATCTTTTTCACTCTGATAGAGCGATCTGATCCAGGTCTTGAAATCCTCCCAATTTTCATATTTTACAAATCCAGAGGAGAGAAGGCATTCCTTGTATTCTTTGAAGCCCGGTATCTCTTTTTTATCCCAGTACTCGTCTTTAGAGATCGGCACCTCATAATCACCGTTTCCAGTGAGTTCAACCTCGTAAAGTTCATCTTTCAATTCAATCTTTAGAAGTCTGTTTTCGAAGTAGGGATCTACGACTTCAAAACTGGAGAGCCCTTCTTCGCGTATCTTGTTCAAAAAAATCGTCAGCTCTTTTTGAGTGAATATCTCTTCCATCTATTTCACCTCTGTTTCTTCGGCTCGAAGATCGTTCAACCTTATTTTGTTCTGTTCTATCGTAGGCAGAGGTAAGTCTCTATCTTCACTCTGGACTTCCAGGTAAAATATATGATCGAACAGATCACATCCTTTCCCCATGAGTACTTCCGCCGTCGTCAGCTTCGAAGCGGCACTTATGTCTAAAGCTATTGGAGCGCTGTTATTTTCGCTAGAACCATCTATCATCCGTCTGACATCGTTTATCTCAGAGAAAGTGTTCATCTCGATCGAGCAGTTCAGATCATGGTTTTTCAAGAGTTCCTTTACATCGTTTTTGATCTGTTCTGACGATCCATTTTGCGCATCAAGGATGATGTATAATTCTTCTGGTTCGAAGATTCCCTCTCTAAGCACAGCCCAAAGACTGTTCACTGCACTGCGATGGTCTTCACCTACGAGTGCGATGTATTTACCCATCCATTCTGACCTCTATCCTCCATATATGGGGGTGATAAATATTGATTACTGTTATTTTCTTAATAATTTGATTTGCCATCCCGTAAGACATCTCTACGATCAGTGCCATATATAAGGGCAAAAAAAACTTATAAATATACCAGCAAGTTAACAAAATACAGAAGATGTAGGATGATATCCATGATCGACAGAAGAGCATTTCATATATGTTTAGCGTTCCTCTTAATAACCGCCGCTTTGACCATGTCATTTGGTACAGCAGAAGCTTCTTCTGAATACCACCTTATCGTAACTCCGTCTGAAGGTGGAGAGGTGATCCAGCCAGAAGATGATGTGACAACACATGATGAAGGCACTTCAGTTGTTCTAGAGGCTGAAGCTGAAGATAATTACGAATTCGTGGAATGGACCGGCGATATAGAAAATGTACAAAGTACTGACTCTAAGACTACAGAAGTGGATATGGAGGACAATTACACCATCGAGGCTGAATTCGAGAAGGAAACCTACGAATTAGAGATCGACGTAGATGGTGAGGGCGAAATAGTAAGACCTGTCGGAGTCAATCTCGAATACGAGCACGGTGAAAGTGTGGTGATAGAAGCAGAGGCCGATGAGGATCACGCATTTGTAGAATGGACCGGAGACACTGAAAACATAGAAGATACTGACTCCGAATTGACCATTATCGAGATGGAAGACGATTACGATATCACCGCGGAATTCGAAGAAGATTACTACGAATTATCGATCGATTCCGACGGTGACGGCGAAGTTATACAGCCTGGCGAGGGGGACTTCGAATATGAAACAGGTAAAGAAGTCGTCATCGAAGCTGACCCAGATGAAAACAATGAATTTCTGGGCTGGACCGGCGATATTGATGAGATAAAGGAACCAGGATCTGAACTGACAACGATAGTCATGGAAGACGATTACGATATAACCGCGGAATTCGAAAAAGAGAAGCACACACTCACGATAGAGGTGGACGGAGAAGGCGAAGTTCGCAGACCCGGTAAGGGTGAGTTCGAGTACGAACACGGAGAGGAAAAGATCCTTGATGTCGAAGCAGCAGAGAATCACACCTTTGTGGAATGGACCGGCGATATAGAAAATATAGATGATCCAGAATCGGAACTAGCTGAGATAGTCATGGAAGACGATTACGATATAACCGCTGAATTCGAAGAGGATTACTACGAATTATCGATCGATGTAGAAGGAGAGGGCAAAGTGGTACAGCCGGGAGAAGGCGATTTCGGATTTGATCAAGATGAAAAGGTGGTCTTAGAAGCTGAAGCCGACGATAATTACGAATTCAAGGAATGGACCGGCGATATAGATAATGTAAAATCACCCGGCTCCAGGATGACGGAATTGACGATGGAGGACGATTACGATATAACCGCTGAATTCGAGAAAGAACATTTCGAACTTTCCGTCGAAGTAGATGACGAAGATAAGGGAGAGATAATACGACCAGTAGAATTGAAGTCAGAACATGAATACGCAACTGAAGTAGTGCTTGAAGTTGAACCTAAGGACGGTTACGAGTTCGCGGGATGGAGCGGCGATATCGAAGCCATTGACGATCCGGATTCGACTTTAGCTGTTATCGAGATGACGGATGATCACGAGATAACGGCTGAATTCGAGAGTGAAGGATTTGAGTTGAGTACTGAATGGATAGCTATAGCGGTTTTGGTCCTGATCATAGCTTTCTTGATCTTACAAATACTGACTTCTAAAGGTGAAGAAGGTGAAAAAAAGAAACTCAAAGAAGGTGTATGTGAGAGCTGTGGCGAGATAATCCCTATAGATTCGAAGGAGTGCCCCGAGTGTGGAACACCGCTGAAACCACACGATATCCCCGAGCTGAACAAGGCTTCAGCGTCATCTTGATAAAATCAATCTTCTGTCTTCCTTGTCTCTAGGACCGGAAGATCATCCCTTTTAGTATCTCTACCAGTGCCTGGATTCTCTCTTTCCGTTTTCCTGGATGAAAGTGTCGGAAGCCTTTCTTTCCTCTTGCCCTGGTCGATATCTCTTCTATCGAGAGTAGGAAGTTCCGCTTTCTTCTTTCTTTCAGCCTTTTCACTCTCTTCCACCAGTCTGCTTTGCACACCTGTGAACTTGGCCCAAATCATCATAGTGGATGGGAGCAGGAATACAGCGACGATGAAGCTGTAAGCGATCGCCATAGCGGTTATATATCCGAATTGAGCGAGAGGGACGATGTTGGAAGTCGAAAGTATTCCGAAGGCACCTACGGTCGTAGCTGCCGAACCGAAAAGAGCGGAACCTGTATTGAGCACGGTTTCCTGCGATGCCTGGAAAAGGTCTTTTCCCTCTTCCATCTCCTCGATAAATCTATGAGCGATGTGTATGCTGAAATCAACACCCATGCCGACTGTTAGAGCGGTGATGGTGACTGTGAGAACGTTCAACGGGACATCGAGAGCGTACATCGTCCCGATGATCCATATGGTCACAAGGGTGACCGGGAAGGCAGATAAGATTCCCAATATCTTCGTTTTTTTGGAAGAGTAAAATATCAGAGTGAGTAATGATGCAACTATGATTATAGTTAGGGTCAGAGACTGTATCTGTGTACTGGTCAATTCTTCAGTAGTCTCCTGACTGATTATATTACTGCTTGTGACCTTGGTAGTGTAGCCGACATTCCTCAGCGGCTCAGAATCATCTTCAAGTTGTTCTTTCATCTCAGCAGCGTTATCTAGATCTCTATTGATAAGTTCCTCGTTCTCGGTGAAGGTCAGGACAGCTGCTTGGTAATCACCGTCTTCGCCTCTGTAGAGAACGTTCCTTATCGAATCACGGCTCTCCGGAGCTTCATATAACAGGTCGTAAAGCTCTTCTATATTTCTATCGGGTATACCGTTACCTTCAGTATCGCTCTCCCTGAACGCGTCGACGATGGTTTCATTGTAGTGCTCCTGTCCGACCGTTGCAGTACCGTATTCTCTTAGAACGGAAAGAGGTGAATCAACACCCTCTTCTTCCATGATATATCGATTATCGAGGGAATTGAACTCTACATGATCCACGGCATATAGGAATTCTCTTTCGGTGACATCACCTTCGACCAGGATATAAACCGTTGAAGTACTTATATTATAATTTGCATTTATGTAATCTATATTTTCACTCTGAGGTTCGCCCTCCGGTAGAAAGTCTTCAATGTTGAAAGTGGTGTCGACATTAGCGGCCCCATAGCCAGCCGCCATGGTGATGATGAGCGCAGCGATTATCATCGCCCAGGGCTTTTCATCTGCGATTATGCTAGATATAGATAGAAATTTTCTGATGTATTCGTTTCCAGCTTCGTCAGTCTCACTTTTTTTGGTTTTTTCGGTATCTTCACCCCGCCATTCCTCGACGATCTGGAGGATCGCCGGTAAGAATCCCACCATCAGGATCAGGCTAGACGAGATGCCTATCGCAGCTAGAATACCGAACTGTCTTATAACCAAAAGATCACTGAACACATTGGAAAGGAATCCTATAGCAGTGGTCACTGTAGTGAGTAAAAGAGCGCCACCTACAGTCATTATGGCTAGCCGAGTGGCAGAGGACGGTTTCTTGTCCTTTGCCTTTTCCTCCCTATACCTCATGACCATGTGCAGACCATAGTCTATGATGAGTCCGGTAAGCAGGATCGGAACAGCCACTATCAAAGGATTGAACTTGTACCCTAAAATAACGCCAGCTCCGAAGGTCCAGACTATCGCGATAGTGAGAGATAAAAGACTTAACACAGTCTCTATTATCGATCGATATACCAGCATCAATACGACGACGACGAAGGCGAATGCGAGAGGTAGTAATCGATACATGCTCCTCATCGCGCTGTCGTTTATCTGCTGCAGCATGACCTGTGAGGCGTAAACTTTCGTATCGGAATTTTCACTGACCTCGTCTGTAAGATCTATCAGATCCTCCTGAGCCTCCTCTCTAATATCGCTGTCGATGGAATCATCCATCAGCACCAGTCCCATCCCACTGCTGGCTCTAATCCTCCTGACTGTCAGATCATCGCCATCGAACTCCTCACTGCTGAGGTTGACAGTCATCCTAGCCATATCATCGATGAGTTCGGGTAAGAATTCGGCGGAACGCATGGTGCTGCTCATACCTGTTATAACCTCCATCGTCCCGTCCAAGAGGTCATAGTAGCCATCGAGTGTAGTGCTGTAATTGTGAACGTAAGGTTCCATCTCCTCCTCCCATCCCTCTTCTTCGTAGATCATCTCCAGTTCAGAAAGCGTGTTGTCGGTCGCATCTAGGTGATCGTAAGCGTCCACTTCCTCGGTTTCGGCCTCGTCGAGTATCTCTATCGACCTTTCGATGCTTTCTCTCAGGGGATCGGGATCGTACTCGTGTACCTCTTTCAGACTGCTTTTTATCTCCCTGTCTGTCATGTTCTCGACTTGAGCTATCTTCTCGTCAAGAGAAGGCTCGACTGACGGGATGTCCTCAACAAATCCAAAGTCAGGCTGGATATAGGCGATATGTTCACTGATCTCCAAAAAATAGGTGAGCATCCTGCCCACTGCACGCCTCTCCGCAGGTGTTGGATCGTGCTCATATAATATCCTAGCTGAAGCTTCGAAAAGCTCGATGAAGTACTGACCCTCTTCAGGTATCTCATCTTCTTCGTCCTGGGTGAGTTCAGAAGACAGATTCTCGGTTCCATCGTATTCTGCCAAATCCATCGGCGCTATGATCCTCTCGAACATATCCATGTATTCCTGCAGGATCGTCCAGCTGTCAGGATTATCTATGATGTAGGACATCGATTTGAAAGCTTCAGCAGATTCAGTCCTGATTTCCTCGTCGGAAGATTGTGCCAATATAAGATTGTTCGAGAGAGATATGTTGAGTCTCTCATACATCTCGGTTTGATTTCTGATAGAGATATGGAGTTCGTTCAGATCGTCATATATATCTTCTAGAGTTCTGCTCAACTGCTGAGTGCGGTTTGCCTGTATTATCAGGTCCGCAAGAGTCATCATCCCTTCAGGAACTCCGCCGTCCTTCCTAAGGGTCTGGTTTATCTCTTCATGTTCTAGAACAGCCTCCTTGGTATGTAGCATATCCAAGAGAACATCCTGGGTCAGCGCATCACCGAGATCGCCGATGAAAACGACCTGACTGTAGTCACCAGCGGTGCCAAACTTCTCTTCAACGTCATCCCTCCAATCGGATGTTTCTGTGTCGGGCTCGAAGGTCTCATCGTCAGTATCCATCTCCGCGAAGGAGGCGAAGTATCCCATGACCAATGTTAACACAAGTATGATTGCTATGACCTTAACAGGGCTGCCGCTTACCAAAAGAGGGAAGGTATCGAACACGTTCTTTCTGAACCATTTTTTTATATCCATCGCGACCTACACCTTCTTGTTGACAGCATTGAATGAATACGATTTTTGTCAAGATCAATCTTCTAGCGGCTTCACTATGACCTGCACGACATCTCCTTCTTCTATCTCTAATACGTCTCTTTCAGCGGTCGGTATTGTCACTCTTCCACTCTCACCGACCTTGGCTTTGAACAAAGCGTGATCAGAGGCGGCTCTTTCTAATATCTTCGGGATCTCTTCCCTGACACAACCTATCAACTCAGGAAGATCTTCTATCTCAGTTTTCTCTAACATGTCCCCTAATTTCATAAATGACACCTTTTTGTTAGCGTGATGATCATAATTGAAAACGTTATTAATATATTACGGCAAAATGTACCATGCAGAGGAAATAAACGTAAGATATGTGATTTTTCAACTGAATGAAATCTAACATCTTTTTTTGATATGAAATCGATATCTAAGTTTGGCCCAAACATATCATTCACATATATTATTAAAATTTGAGGAACTAATCAATACATTGATATATTACAACTTAAATCAGGGGGGTATGTCCCTGCCCTGGAAATACCTGGGGATAAGAAGCTTAAGTATGCTAATGACTATACTCATAGTGGCGATGATCATATCTGCCTTTTTTGTGACTTTAAGAGAAGAGGACCAAGAAGAGGCTATAGAGAGGCAAGTCAATCGTCAGATCGAATTCAGGCAATTCGAAGACCCAGAGGAGGCAAAAGAATTTAGAGAAGATGAAATAAAGAGGTTGAAGAAAGAGAATAACCTGGACGGCTCAAGGGCAGAACGGGTATGGGATAATGCTAGAGATATGCTCACTTTTGACTTCGGAAAAACAAATAGATTCACCGATTATCAGGGGAGTGATGATATCGCTGATATAATTATGCAATACTTACCCAATACTATAGTTTTATTCACCACTGGTGCCGTGATATACACTTCTCTTGCGATTGTGTTGGGATTGAAAGCTGCACAAAATCTCGGTTCTAAGCTCGATAGGTTAACGACTCTTTTTGGAGCCGTATCATCCTCAGTCCCGATATGGTGGGCCGGCATGATCTTCCTGCTTATATTTTCATATATACTCGGAATATATCCAAGACCTTACCCGGCATTTCCTAACGTTGAAGTCGTAGGATATCTTGGTTACTTGAAAGAGTTTTTGATCAAGATGTCTCTACCTCTTTTCACTATAGTATTCGTAAAATTCGGAGCTAATCTTTGGATATCTAGAAATATAATCAGCGGCGTTTTAGAAGACGATTACATAATGGCCGCTAGATCAAAAGGTCTTCCTGAAAATAAGGTCATATACGGACACGCTTTAAGGACGGCTGCTCCTCCGATGATGACGACCGCCGTACTCGCGCTCTTGACTTCACTTGGAGGTTTTCTCATAGCAGAAGTTATCTTCCAATGGCCGGGGATCGGATATCTATTGAGGAGAGCTCTTTATCAGTCCGGAGTACATCTCACAGATCAGAGTGGAAGTGTTTTTGAAGATCAGCTGATAGCTTCGATCACCTTCGTTCTGATGGTGATTTCCATCATTACATTTTATATCGCCGACGTTCTTTACAGTATTCTAGATCCTAGAGTTCAAGTAGGATCTAAATTCAGCGAGGGGGAAAAATGATGGTTCATCAGGTATTTCAACTTCTAGCACTCTATCTCATATACTATCTTCTCATACCTGGATTGATATTATTCACTATCTGGAAGATCAAAAAGAAGGGAGATTTCATCAAGGTCATAGCGATGTTTAAAGACGGGCAAGATGACAAATCTTCAAAGTTGATCAGGGAAAATAAGGGGAAATTGAGAAAATTTAAAGTTCTTCTAGTGGTTTTGATTTTGATATCGATCCCTGCTTTGAACCTGACTTCCCATCTTATACAAGACGTTTCCATGCATCGATCACGACTTTATCTATCTGGAGAAACTGTTTTTCCGGGTCACTTTGATCTCATAGATGAGAAGATAGGTCCGAGTTTTGATGCTGATGAGGTATTAGAAAAGATGGACTCCGGAGAGGAGGATTGGTATTTAGAAAGTATAAAAGGAGAGGTTGATCTTGACCAACTCACGAGATATCCGGGTAGAATGACAGTCTATAAAATAAGCGGTTCATTTGGTAGACAGGAGCGTGTGGTTATAAATTATGATTTTCTCTCGCCTTTACCCTTCACTAGATCTCTTGAATTCATCATAATCGAAGAAGAAGCCTTCTTGGAAGCAGATAATACCGTTATCTATCCCATGCCGCCCTCAATGGCTGCCATCTCTTGATCCTTATTTTAGCGAGCCTATTCGCTTGACTATCGATTACAGACAACTCTTAATATCACGACGATCATGTTAGTATGTGGGAGTATGGGAGGGAAGATTTCAACCTTAGCTTTATCTGTGATACTGGTATCATCACTGATTTTTTTGTCAGCACATACGGATGAGAATGGATTCCAGGGTGAAGCCTCTGAATATATATTAGATGAGGAAGATATCACGGACGGATGGGATATATCCAAGGAAGGAGAGAAAGGATTAGACAGAGAAAATGTGGAAAGTGGCAGTGTTTTGGAATTGGAAAAAGATGGTAACTCATTGACTATTGTAGTGATCATATTCGATACTACCAGAAGTGCTGATGATTTCGCTAGCCAACAGAGAAATACACATAAAAGTTACACGATTTTTTCAGAAGGTGATCTTGGTGATAGCTCTTTTTGGCATTCAGCTTCAAGTGAAACATATTTTGACGTCCGAATAGCCAACGCTTACATTCAGGTATATGGTTCCGTCCAGTTGAGACTTCTGAGAGAATATGCGGAGCGACAAGTCAGAAAGATAAAGGGATGATCTGCCTCTTAGAATAATGGCAAGATACCACAAATATCGACTTAGAAGACTACCATCTCTGAGATCAGTTTAATCGATTTGCCAAACCTGTCGGAGGATTCATCTATTTCATTATTAACGCTAACGCCTCCTTAACCAAAATCGACCGATGATATAACAAATATAGTGGAACTCGTGACATCTTTTAGAAAAGGTCACTTTCCTAGGACCGTAGGAATTTAACACAAATTCCTATGACCCTCAGAAAATCAAAGATTTTCTAAGTGAATGAGAATTTCTTCAAGAAATTCTTATGCCATCGGGAATTTGATACCCGAAATGAGTAAATGACACAAAAAAGTACAAATGTCGTGTCTTTTGCTATAAAATAGTAGGAATCAAGAGAATACAAAACACATCCAACTCACCTCTAGGGGTCATTCCCTTTAAAAATAGCACCCATAAAATCCCGATAAAAACAATACCAGATATGACTAGTATTCCCCGGACACTGAAGTCTTTTATATATATGTGCTTCAGGATTCGATTTTATAAAAAAATATAAAATAGTTGTAGACTGCTCCTCAAATTCCGATGATTTTCTCACTCACTTATTGAAATCCCTACAACGATCCCGACCAATAACCCTATGAGCAATCCTACATATGCAGCTATAACATTCTCACCCATCCAGTTTATGAGAGACGCTACGAAAACAGCACCGACGGCGGAGGCAGCCCCCAATATTATGATCATCAAGATTTCCGAGCCGATCTCATCATTTGAAAATCTTTCATATGAAAAAGCTACTAAAGCAGCGACAGCGCCTCCGCTTAAACTTCCAGCTATAAAAGCGGAGCCAGTGATGGGTATCACAAAAATACCAGTTACCGCTGCGGCAAGGATAGTTATATGGGTAACCATAAAGTTCCCTTCTTTCCATCCATAGTAAGCTCCTAAAAATCCACCGAGGATAAGCCCGATTATAAATCCTGGTAAACCTAGTATATGGATGTATCCGCTAACTGTCATATCGAGACCTCGAGCGAACATTTTGATGGTTATTAATAGACTT
>Ga0207421_10000769_pt1 | contig 41667 bp, 41 predicted proteins | sample SodLakKL_010_SED_4_FD_187542 | JGI IMG/M metagenome (GOLD analysis project Ga0207421, IMG submission 187542) | Alkaline sediment microbial communities from Lake Tanatar, Kulunda Steppe, Russia - 8KL_010_SED (SPAdes) (version 2) | ecosystem: Environmental > Aquatic > Non-marine Saline and...
TGCCTGCAGGCGATTCCGGTACTGTTCGGCATCGCGGTCATCACCTTCATTTTGGTCAACTCGATGCCCGGCAACCCGGTCGACGTCATGTTGGCCGAACAGGACGCGAGCCCGGAACTCATTCAGGCGATCGAGGAGCGGTACGGACTCGATGAACCGTTACACATCCAGTTCCTGAACTATATCGGTTTCTCGTGGTTCCTCGCACAGGTCGGGTTCCCGGGCTTCGCCGACGCCCCGCCGGGACTCCTGCAGGGCGACCTCGGGCTGAGTATGTACTACGAGCGTCCGGTCTCGGATCTCATGCTCACCCGGCTCCCGCCGACGTTGCTGTTGATGATGTCGGCGTTCGCGTTCGCGCTGGTGACGGCGATCCCGTTGGGTGTGTTAGCGGCCACGCGACGAAACAAGCCGGCCGACCACGTCTCGCGGATCGTCGCGCTCATCGGCGTCTCGACCCCTTCGTTCTGGATCGGGATCATGCTCATCATCCTCTTTTCGGTCCAATTGGGGTGGTTGCCGTCGGGCAGGTTGGTGTATCCGTGGCGTGATCCGTCACACTACGGCTACGGCTCGAACTTGGAGCTGTATTACCAGACGGTGAGACACCTCATCCTCCCGATGGTCGCGCTCGGGACGCTCCAGATGGCGACGATCATGCGCGTCGAACGAAGCTCGATGATCGAGTCGCTCCAGAAGGAGTACGTCAAGCTCGCCCGCGCATACGGGGTCTCCGAGCGCACGATCCTCCGCAAGCATGCGTTCCGCCCATCACAGTTGCCCGTCGTCACGCTCGTCGGGTTGAACCTCACGAGCGCCATCGGCGGGGCCGTGCTCATCGAGATGGTCTTTTCGATCAACGGGATGGGCCGGCTCCTCATCCAGTCGATACAGACGCATGATTACCAACTTGTGTTGGGTACCACCGTGGTGATCGGCTTCGTCTTCGTCGTCGGCGTAATTATCACGGACATCGCGTACGCGTACATCGATCCACGGGTCTCCTACGGGGAGGGAGCATAACATGGCGATCGGTGAACAACAGACACAGAAGGACGAAGGCGGCGATTCCGGCGGCGATGGGTTCGATCCAAACGTCGGGTGGCGACACACGCTCTCGAAGATCAAAGGCGATGCGACGGCCCGGTTCGGGCTCTACGTCATCGCCATCGTCGGCGCGGTCGCCGTGGTGACGACCATCGACGCGAACCTCTCGACTATCACGTTTGGGCGCGTGGATAACTTTGCGCTCGCGGAGTCCGTCTGGTACCATCCGGAACGCCATCCCGACCCCGGCGCGACCGAACGACGAATGCCCCCCTTCTTTGTCGAGGGTGGCTCGCTCGAACATCCGCTCGGTACCGACCGCAACGGCCGTGATTACATCTCCCGACTCGTCTACGGCACCCGCGTCTCCTTTTTCGTCGGGATCGTCGCGACGGCGCTCGGGCTGCTCGGTGGCACGATCATCGGCGCGGTCTCGGGCTACTACGGGGGCTGGGTCGATGACGTGTTGATGCGCGCCGTCGAGACGCTGTACGCCATCCCGCCGCTCGTGCTCGTCATCGTCTTCACGGTGTTCGTGAGCGGGGGCGACCCGGACATCATCTATGCGGTCTTCGGGGTGGGGATCGCGTTCATCCCGGTGTTCGCCCGGCTCATCCGGAGCCGGGTGCTCAGCGTCCGCGAGATGGACTACGTCGAGGCGGCGCGGGCGACCGGCGTGAAGGACCGCGACATCCTCCGGCGACACGTGATCCCGAACAGCTTCGCGCCGGTGCTCGTGTTGGCGACGCTGCAGATCGGCGTCACCATCCTCATCGTCGCGGGCCTCTCGTTCCTCGGGTACGGCGCACAGCCGCCGACGCCCGATTGGGGCGAGATGCTTCGAATCTCTCACCAGTATATGCACTCGAACCCGTGGATGAGTATCTGGCCCGGCCTCGCCATCCTCATCACCATCATGGGGTTCAACCTGTTCGGTGACGGCCTCCAGGACGCACTCGATCCGCGGATCAAATAACTCGCTATCCACAACCTACCATGGCTGAAACTATACTCGAAGTGACCGACCTGAAGACACAGTTTTACACCGAACGCGGCGTCGTCCGCGCGGTCGACGGCGTCTCCTTCGACGTAAAACAGGGCGAGATCGTCGGGCTCGTCGGCGAGTCCGGCGCCGGAAAGAGCGTGACGACCTCCTCGGTGTTGCGGCTCATCGAGGAGCCCGGCGAGGTCGTCGGCGGCGAGGTCGACTACATGGGACGAACTATCGTCGGCTTCGAGGACACCGGCGAGGAGCTGGTCCCCCGCGACGAGATGCTCAGCGAGACACAGATGCGCGATCGGATCCGCGGCAACGAGATCGCGATCATCTTTCAGGACCCGATGGAGAGCCTCAACCCCGTCTACACCGTCGGCGGGCAGGTCAAGGAGTTCATCGAGTTGAACCGCGATATCAGCGGCAAGGAGGCCAAAGCGGAGGCGATCGAGATGCTCCGACGTGTCGGCATCCCCGAGGCGGCGGAGCGGTACGGCGACTACCCCCACGAGTTCTCCGGCGGGATGCGCCAGCGTGTGTTGATCGCGATGGCGCTCGGCTGTCGACCGAACCTCATCATCGCCGACGAGCCGACGACCGCGCTTGACGTCACCGTCGAGGGGCAGATCCTCGAACTCGTCAACGACTTACAGGAGGAGTTCGGGACGAGTTTCATCTGGGTTACCCACGACATGGGCGTCGTCGCGGAGATCTGTGACCGCGTCAACGTCATGTATCTCGGGCAGATCGTCGAACAGGGACCGGTCGATGAGATCTTCCACGACACCCAACACCCCTACACGAAGGCGCTTTTGAACTCCATCCCGCGACCGGACCGGACCGTCGGGGACCTCGAACCGATAGAGGGGACCATGCCGAGCGCGCGGAGCCCGCCGTCCGGCTGTCGCTTCCATCCTCGCTGTCCGGACGCCCGCGAGCCCTGTAAGGAAGCTGAACCCGTCTTCCAGCAGGTATCGGAGACGTCGGACGGGACGGCCCATCGCGCCTCCTGTCTCAAACACGAGGACGTCGGCTACTGGGAGGCCGACGCGCTCGAAGTGGAGGTGGAAAAATGAGTGCGGTCGACCAGCTTGCGGACGTGGGGATGGGCGAGACGCTGCTCGAAATCGAGGGGCTGACCAAGCATTTCCAATCGGATACGGGCCTGCTCGCGGGGATCTTCGGCTCGGAGGACGTTGAGGCGGTCGACGACGTGAGCTTCGAGATCGCGAAAGGGGAAACGGTCGCGCTCGTCGGCGAGAGCGGCTGTGGAAAGAGCACGCTCGCCCGGACGGTCCTTCAGCTTATCCAGCCGACGGATGGCCGTGTCGCATTTAAAGGCGTGGAGCTGACCGACTGGAGCCAGCGCCAGCTCCGCCCGCTCAGACGCGACATGCAGATGATCTTCCAGGACCCGCAGTCCTCGCTCAACCCGCGGATGAAGGTGGGGCAGATCATCGAGGAGCCGATGCAGGCGCACGACATGTACACCAAAACGGAACGTCGCGAACGGGCGAAGGAGCTGCTCGAACGCGTCGAACTCGAACGGGAGTACTATAACCGCTACCCCCACGAGTTCTCCGGCGGGCAGCGCCAGCGGATCAACCTCGCACGGGCGATGGCGACCGACCCGGACCTCATCGTCTGTGACGAGCCGGTCTCGGCGCTGGACGTGAGCGTGCAGGCGCAGGTGCTCAACACGATGCGGGACCTGCAGGAGGAGTACGGGTTCACCTACCTCGTGATCTCACACGACCTCTCGGTGGTTCGGTACATCGCCGACCGCGTCGCCGTCATGTACCTCGGTCATATCGCGGAGCTGGCGGAGACAGAGGAGCTCTATGAGAACCCACAACACCCCTACACGCAGGCGCTGTTGGATGCGATCCCGATCCCCGACCCCCGGTCGCGGGACGCCCGTGGGACGCTCGAGGGCGACGTCCCGAGCCCGATCAACCCCCCGTCCGGGTGCCGGTTCCGGACCCGCTGTCCATCGCTGATACGGCCGGAGGAACTCGATCTCTCGGCCGATGAGTGGGATCAGGTCCGACGATTCACCCGGGCCGTGCAGCGCCGCACCTTCGTCCCCGAGTATCCGGATGAAGACGAGGGGCTTCCGGTGGGGACGATAACCGACGCCGTCGACGCCGACTACTTCCCGGAGGGGCGTCCCGACGGCGAGGCCGGCGAGATCATCGACGAGGTCTGTCGGTCGATCGCCGACCGCGAGTGGGATGACGCACAGGAGCTCGTAACCGAGCGGTTCGAGGAGACGAGCATCTGTGCGGCCGAACGCCCACGGTATACGATCCCGGCGACGGTCGGCGACGGCGTCCACGATGTGAGCTGTCACCTCCACCGCGACGACGCGATCTGAGACGACCCCGCCGTTCGGTCCGGTGTCCGGCTAGCGGACCGTGATCGTCGTTGACGCGATCTTTCGCGGGCTCGTCCCGAGGAAGACTTCGATCTCGTGATCCCCGCGTGTGAGCGGCTCGTGGACGGTTCGTCTCCCGTTCGTGGTCCGTTTCACGTGACCGTTCCACACGTGTCGGATCGGCCGTGTTTCCCCGGCGCGCAGCGAGAGCGAGCGGCTTCCCGGGGGTTCATACGTTCGTTCATCCGTCGCCTCAGTCAGCCCATCGACGCGCCAGCCCCAGATCCGCGACTCGGCGATCGGGACGTCGATCGGGACCGGGAGGCGGTTGTCGATCGTTACGTTGAGCGTGACGGAGTCGCCGGGCGCGTATGTCTCCCGGTCGGTGGTCACGTCGATGGTCGCGGCGAGCCGTGCCAAGGGTGCGGGGACGAGCTTCTCGAACCCGCGTGAAAAGACCGACGTCTCGTACTCCTCACCCAGCCCATCGGCGTTTCGACTGCCTCGTGAGGGATCCATTCGTTCGGGAGAAGCACCCCCGATCGGTTGAGTCTTTAGGTCGGGCTTATGACTTCGCCGCGTTCGCTCCGTTCGCCCACTCCGCCACATCCACGACGAGCACGAGCGCGTCCTCCCCGTCCGGATAGTAGCGGGGCAGCCGGCGAACCGCCTCGAACCCCTCGCTCGCATACAGCGATCGGGCCGATTCGTTGTCCTCACGGACCTCCAGTTTGACCACGAGCGCGCCCTCCATCCGGAGGCGCACGAGGGCCGCTCGAAGCAGGGCACGGCCAACACCGACACCCCGCGTTTCCGGTCGAACCGCGAGGTCCTTGATGTGGCCGATGTCGCGCCCGAAGTTCGGGGTGCAGTCGGCGACGACGTAGCCGACGACCTCGCCCGCGGTTTCGGCGACGAGGAAGGCGGGGGCGTCGAGCATACGCTCGAAACTTCGGTAGGACCACGGGTCCGCAAAACAGCGCCGTTCGATCCGGAGGACATCGAGGAGGTCGACGCGCTCGACCGCCCGGATCGGGACGGTCATGCGTTCCCCTCCGGGGCCGCACCGTCCACTCCCAAGACGCCGTCGTTCCCCGTTTTCCGCCCTCGATCGTTCATCCGATCCCGAGCACCAGCCGGACGGTCAACAGGCCGACCGCGAGGGCGACGCCGACGACGACCCCGAGCCAGAGGCCGACGCCGAGCGCGGAGTGCTCCTCGCTGAACGCCGCCAAGCGATCGCCGACGCCATCGGGACCGGCAGTGTACCCGAGCGTCGCCTCCGCACAGTATGCACAGAGCGCGGCGTGCTCACGCGGGCGTTCGTGTGACTCACGGCAGAACGGCAACCCTGTACAGACGTACGTTTCCGTTCCGACCCCGACCGGGACGGCGTCCTCGGGCACGACCTCCGTGCCGCAGTTGGCACAGCTGACCACCTCGTAGGCGACGTCGCCGTGCGGGGTGGGCGCCGACCGTGTTTGCGCCCGTGACATACCTACTCACAAGAATGCCCGCCTGAAATACGTGTCGTCGACCCCGGATCCTACGCCGAGAGCGTCCCGTCGATGAGCCGCTCGACGGCGACCGCGGCGGCCTCGACCTCCCGCGTGCGAACGTACTCGCGCTCGGCGTGTGCGACGGGTCCCTCCCCGTCGGCGAGGTCGCCGGGGCCGAAGACGACCGTCGGCGTCGGCGCGAAGTAGGACGCCTCCGTCGCGGCGCCGAACGGCCGGATCCCCCCGCCGCGATCGGCCGGGACGCCGACCGCATCCGCCCCCGCCCGGGCGGCCTCCGCGGTCCCGATCACGAACGGATGGTCCGGGTCGGTCGCGAACGCCTCGAAGAACGGCGATTCGCGTTCCGTCAGTGCGACGTCGACGCCGACGTCTGCGGGCGTCTCGGCGTCGACCGCATCCATGAGCGCCCCTCGGAACCCCGGTGCCGTCTCCGGCGGGACGCTCCGCCGGTCGACGGTGATCGAACAGCCCGCCGGCACCTGGTTGGAGGCTTCGCCGCCCTCGATGCGCGTCGGCGTGAGCTTCGGCGCCCCGAGCTGCGGGTGAGGGTCCGCGTCGGCGTCGAACGTTCGGATTGCCCGGAGCGCGCCCTCCGCGGCGGCGATGGCGTTCACCCCCGCGTCCTCGGCGGCGTGTGCGGCGACCCCGGAGAGATCGACGGCCCCCTGAAACCGCCCCTTCGCGGCCGTACAGGCGTCGAGGCCGGTCGGCTCGCCGACGAGCACGAGGTCCGCATCGAGTCGGTCCTCGGTCCCGGACCGCAGGCCGAGAAGTGCCGCCGCCCCGAGCGAGAGCCGCTCCTCGTCCGGCGTGATAGCCAGCGTGAGCCGTCCACGTTCGGGCTCCGCGGCCAGAAAGCCGTATATAAGCGCCGCCAGCGGCCCCTTCGCGTCGCAGGCACCCCGGCCGCGGATTACGGACCCGCCGCTCGGCGCATCACGCTCCCGATCGAACGGGACGTGCGGAGCGACGGTGTCGATGTGGGTATTTAAGACGAGATGGGGACCGTCCGCCGGTGCCGACGAGGGTTTCTCGGCGACGAGACAACCGTCGGCGACGATCGACGGTTCGTGACCTCGCTCGCTGAGCACGTCGGAGACGAACGCCCGCATCGCTTCGACGTCCTCGTGTGAGGGGATCCGGACGGCGTCCGCGAGGAACTCGATCGGATCGAACCCGACGGCCTCGACGCGGACCGGTCCCTCCGTGCCGTCCTCGGCGCTTCCCTCCCGCCGACCGTCTTTCCCCTCGGCGGTCATCGTGGGTCCACCGGAAGGGTTCCCGAGAACTCGTGTGCGACCGGCCCGGTCAGCGTCGCGGGTCCGCCCGCCGGCACGGTGATCGCGAGGTCGCCGCCCGGCGGACGGACCCGGACGGTCTCGCCGGCGACGAGTCCGAGGCGTCGGGCGACCGCGGCGATGGCGACCGCGCCGGTGCCACACGACCGCGTCTCCCCCTCCACGCCGCGCTCGAAGGTCCGCTGGTCGATGGTGGCCAATCCACCGTCTGCGTGTCCGTCGTCGACGACCGCCGCGAGGTTGACGTTCGCACCCGCGGGGAAGACGTCCGCGTGGCGAACCTGCGGGGCGACGGCCGACAGGGAAACGGCGTCGACGTCGTCGACGAACGCGACCGCGTGCGGGACGCCGGTGTTCACGGCGGTGACGGTGAGCCCCCCGACGTCCTCCTCGATGAGTTCAGTATCGCGGGCCAGCGGGACCTCGGCCGCGACGAACCGCGGGACGCCCATCTCGACGGTTACCTCGCTCCCGTCAGGACTCACCGCGGCCCGGCGGGTCCCCGCTTGCGTGTCGATCATGAACTCCCGTTCGCCGGTTCGGTCGTACGCCCACCGGGCGACGACGCGTGCGCCGTTGCCACACATCGCGGCGGTCGAGCCGTCCGGCTGGACGAGCGTCATCACGACGCGGGTCGGCCGATATCGCGTCTCGATCTGTAAAAAGAGGACGCCGTCGGCCCCCCGTCGTCCGCCGGCCGGTCCGACCGTATCGGCCGTCCGCGCGTCGTCGTTGTCGTTGCTCGCCTCGAACAGGGACCCATCGACGCCGGTGTCGCGGTCGCAGTAGGCCTCGGCGAACGCGCTCCGGTCCCCGACCGTCTCGGTCGCGTCGACGACGACGAAGTCGTTGCCGGTCCCGTGGTACTTCTCGACCGGCACCGCGTGGGTGCTCATCGTCCACCCCCTACGCGATCGGCCGCTGAATCGGTTTCGGCCGTCCCGTCTCCGTCGGTCACCTCGTCCTCGACGACGGTGAGGTCCGCGTGCGTCTCACGACGCCGGACGAGCCGTGTTTCACCCTCGGCAGTAACCGCAACCTCCGGCGGACGGGGCCGCGAGTTGTACTGGTTCGCCATCTCGTAGCCGTACGCGCCGGCGATCCCGATCGCGAGGAGGTCCCCCCGTACCGGTCGGGCGATCGGTCGCCCCGTACAGAAGGTGTCCCCCGTTTCACAGATCGGCCCCGCAACCGTGACTGGGATCGGGTTCCGGTCGGTGGGGTCCCGACCGGCTTCCACCGCGCTGTCGCCCCCGCCGAGGTTGCAGATCGGGTGGTACGCGTCGTACATCGCCGGGCGAAGCAGGTCGGTCATCCCGGCGTCGACGCCGACGACCGTCTCCTCGGGGGTCGGTTTCACCGTGTTCACCCGGGTGAGGAGGACGCCCGCGTCGGCGACGAGGTAGCGACCCGGTTCGACGGCGAGGTCGACGGTGCCGCTTCCGTCGGCAGTTGGGACGGCCCCCAGCGCGTCTCTCGTTGCCGCCGCGACGGCGTCGATGTCGAGCGCCGGCTCCGTCTCCCGGTAGGGGACGCCGAAGCCACCGCCCACGTCGACGTATTCGAGGTCGACCGGGTCGACCCCTTTGTGATCCCCATCGTCCGTCTCCGGGTCCGTCAGCGCCCGCGCGAGGTCGCCCATCCGGGAGACGAACTCGCGGTGGGCGTCGAGCTGGTCCGGATCGATCCCGGAACCGGCGTGTGCGTGAATCCCGACGAGATCGAACCGCCTTGCGGCGTCCCGTGCGGCCGCCGCGGCGCGGTCGTATGGCACGCCGAACTTCGCAGCCGCGCCCGTGCGCACCTTCTCGTGGTGGCCCGCGCCGACGCCCGGGTTCACCCGGAGACAGACCCGCCCGTCGTAGCCGCGTTCGGCGAGCCGATCGAGGGTGTCGACGGCCCCCGCGGTGACCGTGACGGCGGGGTCGCGCGCAGCGAGGTCGACGACGTAGTCGAGGTCCCGCGCGGGTGGGTTGACCGCGGTGTAGTGGATCCGGTCGCCGTCGAAGCCGGCCGCGAGCGCCCGGGCGACCTCGCCGGCCGAGGCGCACTCGGCGTCGAAGCCGACTTCCCGGACCGTCTTCAGGACCGCACGACCGGTGTGTGCCTTCACCGCGTATCGGCAGTCGGCGTCCGGAAACGCCGCGTGAAGCCGCTCGCAGTTCTCCCGCACGCGATCCAGATCGATGACGTAGGCGGGCGTTCCGTGAGCCTCGGCGATCCCCTGAAGCCGATCCCGGTCCCAGTCTGTGACCCGGCGAACCGCTGAGCTCTCCGTCCTCTCGGAACCGTCGGCCCCGATCACGTCGTCACCCTCGCGGTTCGCGCTCATTCGCGGAGCGCGTCCTCGCGCTTCGTCGCCTCCAGCGTCTCCTCCTCCACGTGCGTCGCGACGACGGCCGGCTTGTACGCGCCGCCCTCGAAGAGGTCGTGGTCGCCCACGGAGGATTCGACCATCCGCGTGAACGCGCGCCGCTCGGCGGGCAGATGGCCGTAGATGACCTCCTCCTCGACGAGGTCATAGACGGGGATCCGCGGCGTGAGCAGCGTATTCTCCCCAACGATGGAGCCCTCGCCGATGCGGAACCCGGAGGTCACCCGACAGCCCGCCCCGAGCGAGACGCCATCCTCGATGATCACCGGCGCGTCCTCGACCGGCTCCAACACGCCGCCGATCAGCGTGTTCGCGCCGAGTTTGACGTTTTCACCCAGCTGTGCACAGGAGCCGACGGTGTCACAGGAGTCGATGAGCGTCCCGTCGCCGACGTACGCGCCCATGTTGACGAACGAGGGGCTCATCATGATGCAGTCGCTTCCGAGGTGTGCACCCCGGCGAACCACCGTTCCATCCGGCGTGTTGCGCGTCCCCCGCTCGCCGAGGTCGGCCGTCTCGCGGAGCGGGAGCACGTCGTAGTAGGTCACGTCGCCGTACTCGCGGGGCTCCGTTTCCCGCAGCCCGAAGTTGAGGAGTATCCCTCGCTTTACCCACTCGTTCGCTTCCCACCCCGTCACGTCGGTTCCGGTCCGTTCCGCGGCCCGGACCTCCCCGGCCTCCAGCGCCGTGAGGAACGCTTCGAGGGTCGCCTCGTCGTCAGCGGTCGTCTCGGCAGCCGAGAGGCCGTTCCGGTAGCGGTTCCAGAGATCCGAAACGTCGGATTTGAGCGTCATTGACATGGATGTGGATGAGTGTCGGTATTTACCCGTCGATCCCGTCATTCCTTCGGGTTATCATTCGAGCACCTCGTCGAAGCCGTACCAGCCGGGGTCGCGTCCGACGAGCCACGCGGCCGCATCGAGTGCGCCCTCCGCGAAGACCGCCCGGTCGCCGGCGCGGTGGGTGAGCGCGATGGTTTCGCGGTTGCCCGCAAGCAACACCTCGTGTTCGCCCGTCACGTCGCCCGCACGCCGGGCATGGATGCCGATCTCGGTCCGTCGCCGTGGCGCTTCCCCCTCACGGCCGTGGGTTCGCTCCGTCAGGTCTGACCGTACGGATTCGATGTCCTCGAGGAGCGTCCTCGCCGTTCCCGAGGGAGCGTCCCGCTTGCCGTTGTGGTGTGTCTCGGTCAACTCGACGTCGTAGTCGGGGACCGCGGCGGCCGCCTCCCGCACCGCCCGACGGAGCGCGGCCACCCCCCGTGCGAAGTTCGACGCCTTCAGGAGCGGGACCTCCCGGCTCGCCGCGCGGAGCCGTTCGATCTCGGATGGCTCGAACCCGGTCGTCCCGGTCACGACGGGCACGCCGGCCGTCGCACAGGTCTCCACGTACCCGACGGCCGATTCGGGGCCGGTGAAGTCGACGAGCACGTCGGGGTCGTGGCTCCTCAGGAGTTCGGCGAGCCGTTCCGCCGATTCGACCTCGACGCCCGCGATCGCCGACGTCTCGGATCGGTTGATCGCGAACGCCGGGGCGACGCCCGTCCGGGCCGTCGCCGCCTCGATCACTTCCCGACCCATCCGACCCCCCGCGCCGGTGACGGCGACCCGGACCGGATCGCTCATTCGACGGCCCCCGGGGTCGCCGGTGTCGATCCCTCCGCCCCCTCGCTCTCGTAGGTCGCAAGCAGCTCGGCGAGCGGTTCGCGACGGTCCTCGGAGAGGCGGGTGAGCGGTGGCCGGATGTGTGGCCCGCCGCGGCCGCGGATCGCCATCGCCTCCTTCACCGGGATGGGGTTGGTCTCGACGAACAGTTCGCGGACGAGCGGCGCGAGCTCGTGATGAAGCTCGCGGGCACGGTCGTAATCGCCCGAAAGCGCCGAGCCGACCATCGCACAGGAGCGTTCGGGCTCGACGTTGGCGACGACGCTGATCGTGCCCGTCCCGCCGATCGAGAGGATCGGCAGGGTGAGCCCGTCGTCCCCGGAGACGACGGAGAATTCCTCGTCCCGGGTTCGCTCTATCACTTCGCTTATCAGGTTCAGATCGCCGGAGGCGGCCTTATAGCCCTGAACGTTCGGGTGGCTCGCCAGCTCGACGGTCACGTCGACGGGGATCGACTCGCCGGTGCGTGAGGGGACGTTGTAGACGATCTGCGGGAGATCGACCGTGTCGGCGATCGTCAGGTAGTGGTCGAGAAACCCCTCCGGCTCGGGCTTGTTGTAGTACGGCGAGATGAGGAGCAGGCCGTCCGCACCCGCGTCGGCCGCGCGCTCGGACAGCGAGAGCGCCTCGGCGGTGTTGTTCGAGCCGGTCCCGGCGATGACGGGGACGTCCTCGACGGCGTCGCGGACGGTGTGTATCACGTCGATGTGTTCGTCGTGGGTCATCGTCGCGGACTCGCCGGTGGAGCCGACGGGGACGAGTCCGTCGACGCCGGCGGCCTCCAAGTAGCGGGCGTTCGCGGCCAACTGTTCGTGGTCCACCTCGTTTTCGTCGGTAAACGGCGTCGTCATCGCGGGGTAGACCCCCTCGAACGGTTCGTCGGTCGTCTCGTGGTCGGTCGTGTACGGTGTTGTGGTTCGGGCGTTCGTCATTGGTGTGTGGTGTGTGTCGTCTCCTCACGGCTGTCGTATCTCAACGGTTCGCGTCACGATGCGCGGTCTGGGGCCGTCCGGGACGGGGTCGCCACTCCCGCCGGTGGACGTCTCACGCGCGTTTTTTCGAAAAGGGCCGCGTCGCTGTCGGCGGTCGGGCGCCGGAACCGGACGCGGTTCGGGTCACGTCGATACGTGTGCCCGTCGGAGATATATGCGTTACGGCTCGCGCGAGCGCGGTTCCTGCAACCGGCGCTCATCAGTGGGGCGGCCGGCGCCCGCCGACGGGGTCGTCGAGTCGTCGACGCTCATACCGCGAAGAGTCGCTCGACGTCCTCCGCCTGCCTGCGATAGATCCCGCGTCCCTTCAGCCGGGGAACCTCGTGGCGATGGACAGTACCCTCGTCCGCATCGTAGATGATCGGGAAGACGTTGCTTCGTCGCTCGGCCACCGTGTACGTCGTCGCCTCCTCGATGACGTCGGCGGACGGATCCGAACAACAACAGACGAGATAGCCGAGCGACGTCGTCGAGGCGCCGTACTCGCGTGCCCGCTCGACCAGCATCTCTCGGAGCCGGTCGGCGACGTCGGCGACGTCGGTGCGTGTCAGATCCGACCCGTCGACCACCGCCGCGAGCACGTACACGTTCCCGAGCGTCTGATCGTGATCGGTCCCTTCCCACACCGCCTCGAACACGTCCGTCTCCACGTCGACCGGCGAGAGGTCCGCATTCCGTCGTTCGACGTCGACCCGCTCACGATACTGTGATACGTCCATGGGTATCGTCCATGCGCTCAATGATTAAAAAATGATACACACTCCGGACGGGTTCCACGCACCGGATTCGCTCCCGGGGTGTTTTTCCCCACCGGTGTGGTACCCGACCGATATGCAGCCTTCGGCGCTCCGCCTCGGGTTCCTGATCGACGGCGAGCCCAACGACGAGGAGACCGCGGCGCTGTCGTTCGCCCGGGGGGTCGTCGACGACGTCGAGTCCGTTCCGCTCCGCGAGGTCGCCTCCGGGACGGTCACGCTCGATCGGTTCGACGCGCTCTGGTGGCACGCACACGCGCCCGTCGGCGATCCACACGCGGTCGCGGCCTGTCGTGACCCGATCGGTGCGTACATCGCCGACGGCGGCGGCCTCTGGTGTTCCGCGCGCGCGCTCGCTCAGGTCGCGGCACTCGGCATCGATCCTGTGCCGCCGGATGCGACGGGGACCGAACAGGTAATCGAGGCGGTCGGCCCGCTCTGGAAGGCCGTGTACGCGGATCATCCCGCACTTGACGGACTTGACGGCCTTCGGCACCATATCCGTCCGCCTGGGTCCGATGGGCCGTACGTCCGCTACGAGCGCGTGCTTCCCGAGCGGGCGGACGTATTGGCGGCGACGTATCGCGGCAATGCGGACGTCCCGACCGAACCGGCCGTCCTTCAGTGGCGGATCGGGTCCGGCACGGTCCTCGGGGTCGGCGTGGGCATGGAGTTCGCACAGCCGGACGAGCCGGACACGGAAGCGACCCGGGAGCGGTTCGCGGCGAACGTCATCCGGTGGCTCGCTGGCGACGCCGACCACGAGACGGCGCTCGCAACCGGCCGTCCGAAGACGGCTCCGGAGTTGCTCCGGTATCGTGACGCGCTCGCAGACGACCCGAATCGACCGCGATACCATCTCACGCCGCCGGCCAACTGGCTCAACGACCCCAACGGCCTCATCCACCACGACGACACCTACCACCTGTTTTATCAGTACAACCCGGGAGGGCCGTATCATCACACCGTTCACTGGGGCCACGCCGTGAGCGATGACCTCGTCCACTGGCGGGACCGCCCGGTGGCGATGACGCCCGATCCGTCCGGGCCCGATCGGGACGGCTGTTGGTCGGGCTGTGCGGTCGCCGTCGATGGCGACGTCTACGCGCTCTACACCGGGGGCCGGGACGGCTGGCAGCGGCCGTGTCTCGCCAGGGCCACCGACGATGACCTCACCGCGTTCGAGCAGGTCGACGACAATCCCGTCATCGACGCGCCGCCCCCGGCGCTCGACCTCCTCTCGACGCCCGGGGAGCCGGCACATTTCCGTGACCACTGTCTCGTTCGCGAGGACGGCCGATGGCACCAGCTGATCGGGGCGGGCCTGCAGGACTACGGGGGCGTCGTCGTCTCCTACACCGGGACCGACCTGACCGAGTGGACGTACGCGGGGCCGACGCTCGTCGCCGACGAGGTCGAGCCGGGCGTCGTCTGGGAGTGCCCGGAGCTCCTACGGTATCCGGACGGCGATCTGCTCCACGTCTCCGATTACGCACACGTCAGATATTTTATCGGCGAGTTCGACGCGGACGAAAGCCGATTCGTCCCCGACAGTCGTGGCACGCTCGATCCGGGCGCGTTCTACGCGCCACAGTCGCTCACGACGCCCGACGGGCGGGAGGTGATGATCGGCTGGCTGCGGGAGGAACGCCCCGTCCCTGAGCAGTGGGAGGCGGGGTGGGCCGGCGCGATGAGCCTCCCCCGGGAAGTCGCCGTCGTCGGCGGTGAGCTGCGGCAGCGACCCGTCCGGGAGGTCGAACGGCTCCGTCGCGAACGGCTCCACGAGGGAACGCTCACGCTCGATGACGCCGCTCGGCGGCTCCCCGTCGAAGGGACCGGTCTCGAATGTCGACTTCGCGTCGACCCGACCCACGCAACGGAGGTCGGGCTCGTCCTCCGTGCCTCGCCGGACGGTCCCGAATCCACGAGCGTGCGTATCCGGCCCGACCGTGTCGTCGTCGATCGTACGGAGAGCAGCGTCGATCCGGCGGCGCACACCGACGATGTCGCGGTCGACGTCGCCGATCTCTCACCGCCGTTCGATATCCGGGTATTCCTCGATGGCTCCGTATTGGAGCTGTTCGTGAAGGACCGGCGCGCGCTCTCGACGCGGATCTACCCGACACGTCCGGACGCAACCGGTGTGGGGCTCTATGCCGGCCCGGGTGGCGCGACGATCGACCTCGACATCTGGCGGCTCGGCTCGGCGTGGCCCGCGCTTTCGAACCGAGCAGCGCTGACAGGGCCGTCTCGCTGACGGTTGCTGGAGGTCGGGCCGCAACCTCAGTTTCGAGCGCCGCTACTTTCGAGCGCCGCTACTTTTCAACGCGTGCGACGACGGTGTCGCCAAGTAAGTCGCCGACGCGCTGGTCGTCGTCGGTCAGCAGGATGGCGAGCAGGCCGACGAGGTAGCCGAAGAGTCCGTCGACGATCCGCAACAGGTTCCGGATGGCCGACGCCTTCATGTCGCACGGGGAGCCGTCCTCCATGACGACGACGATCCCGAGGACACGCTTCCCGAGCGTCTGCCCGTAGGTCCCCTCCATGTAGATGAAGTAGGCGAAAAAGATGAGCGCCGAGAGGCTGGTGAAAAGCAGCGCGAGCGTGTCGCTGATGACGGACGTGATGACGACGAGCAGCCCGAGCGCGAACCCGAGCAGGATCACATCGAGCAGGAAAGCGCCGATCCGTGGCAGCAGCGTTTCCGTGTGCGTACCCATCCGTGGACGTGGTCGTTCCATGATGACTTACTCGTGCCGTCCTCGTATATAAATCGGCGGGCTACGAGACGAGCCACATCGCGTAGACGTTGTTCGCGGTGAGAAACAGTCCGACGAGGGTGAGCAACACGGGCGGGAAATAATACAACAGGGCGTCGCCGTCGCGCGCGCCGATGACGCTGATCCAGACCATGATACAGTAGACGACGATCTTGAGTGCCACCAAGCCGGCGAACCCGAAGGCGTCGATGGCCGCCACGACGATCGGGTTCGCCTCCTCCATCTCGGGGACGTAGGTGAGGAACGCGATGGTCGAGACGATGTCGCCGACGCCGTAGGTCGTCGTCGCGGCGATCCAGAGGGCGTAGAACTCACGCGGTCGCCGCCGATACGCCGGGCGACGACGGGAACGGTCGCGGGAACGGGACACGACGAAGCCAGTCGGTCACGCGTACTGAATCTACCGGTGTCGGTTGCCTTCCGATCCGTTCAGTGTCGGCCACCTTCCGATCCGTTCAATGTTGGCCGCCCGCAGGGATCGACATGGGCACGCCGATTTCACCCCGCGAGGCACAGGTCGATGAAGTCCTCGACCGGCTATACGAGGAGTATCCCGACTCGACGATCTCGTTGCGCTACTCGAACCGGCTGGAGCTGTTGATCGCCGTGATCCTCTCGGCGCAGTGTACCGACGAGCGGGTCAACATGGTCTGTGCGGACCTCTTCGAGACGTACCGAACGCCCGAGGAGTACGCGAACGCCCCCCAGGAGGAGCTCGCGGAGGCGATCAGCTCGATCACCTACTACAACAACAAGGCGAAGTACATCCGATCGGCCTGCGCGGACATCGCCGAGAAACACGACGGGGAGGTGCCCGATACGATGGACGAGTTGACCGACCTGGCCGGTGTCGGTCGGAAGACCGCGAACGTCGTCCTTCAGCACGGCCACGACATCGTTGAGGGGATCGTCGTCGACACCCACGTCCAGCGGATCTCACGGCGGCTTGGGATCACCGAGGAGGAACGGCCGGGGACGATCGAGCGCGACCTCCTCGGGGTCGTTCCCGAGGAGCATTGGCAGCAGTTCACTCACCTCTTCATCGACCACGGCCGCGCGACGTGTACCGCGATCAACCCGGACTGTGCGGACTGTGTGCTCGCGGACATCTGCCCGTCGGAGAAGGGCGACTCGGCGGTCGACCTCGCAAGCGGCGATCAGTGGTGAGGCCCGCCCGGGTCTGAGCTTCCGTCGCTACAGCCACTCGGCGTCGGGATCGACGCGTCCCGCGGGGACCGTCCCGTTTAACACCGCCGCGACATCGTCGGCGGCACGGTTGTTCACCTCCTCGTAGGCGTCCTCGCTGTACCATGCGGCGTGCGGCGTGATCACGGTGTCCGGTCGGCCAACGAGCGGATCGTCCTCGGGCGGTTCCTCGGCGAGCACGTCGAGGCCCGCCGCCTTGATCGTGTCCGCCTCCAGCGCAGACAGGAGGGCGTCGGCGTCGACGACCGGGCCGCGCCCCACGTTGACGAGCACGGAGTCGGTCGACAGCCGGGAGAGCGCGTCCGCATCGACCATCCCCCGGGTCGCCTCCGTGAGGGGCGCGTAGACGGCGACGTGGTCGGCTCGGTCGAACAGCTCATCGAAGCCGACGGACTCCACGTCGCGTTCGGCCATCACGTCGGGCTCGACATACGGGTCGTGTGCGACCAACTCCGCGCCGAAGCCGGCGAGTCGGTCGGCGGCGAGGCGGGCGATCGGTCCGAACGAGAGGAGCCCCACGGTCGCACCCTGCAGCCTGCGAACCGGCCGACCGACCTCCCAGGACCAGCCGCCGTCCGCGACGTCGTCGTCGTAGGGTTTTATCGATCGGAGACAATCGAGCAGGAGCGCGACCGAGTGGGTCGCCACCTCGTTGGTACAGTAGTCCGGGACCCGGGTCACGGTGACGCCGTTCTCGGCGGCGGCCGCGACGTCGATGTTGTCGACCCCGACGGCCGACCGGGCGATCACTTGCAGGTCCAACGCCTCGATCGTCCGGGCGTCCACCGCGGTGTTGATGTCGGTGACGAGCGCGTCCGCACCGCTCGCGGCCTCGATCACGTCGTCGCTCGTCCGCATATCCGCAACCACTATCTCAACGGGATCGTCGACGGCCTCCGCGAGCCGACGGCGGTAGATCTCCGGATCGATCATCGGAAACTCCGACAGCACAACGCGAGTCATATCCCTGGCTACGGGAGGGTCACACTTGAGTACCTTTGATACTTCGTTACGAAGCCGAAATATTTGATGATCGATCACCAACCGTTCGCCGTGTCGTCGGCCGACCTTCGACGCCTCTTTTTGTGTGCGGGAGGTACCGTCGGTTGTGAGCGACGAGACCTCGAGTAAGCCCCCGATGCTCGTACTCTTGGAGTCGCTGGGCTTCTATCGAAACGTTCGCATCGGCGTCGCCGCCGGCGTCCTGCTCGCGGCGCTGCTGTATCTCGTGCGGACCTTCGAACTCCTCGGTCCGCTCGTGGAGACGCGCGAGTACCCGCTGCTCGGCCCGGAGGCGTGGTTCCTCCTGTTGGCGTTCGTGCTGGCGGCGACGTTCGCGCTTCTCGTGGCATCGATACTGACGGTCGTCGAGGCGATCCGTGGCGCGAGACGGATCTCGATGGAGGACCGATAGCGGCCGGGAGCGTCCGGTCGTTCTCCCGGGTCGGAGTCGGTCGATCTTCCGGATCAGGGCCGCCGCTTCGCTTTCAGGGTGTAAATACGAAATAGTCGGTCTCGGACGTGGACGTTTAATCGGCCGTACAGGACGGTTCGCACTCGTCGCCGGTGAACTCCTGTGCGGGTTCGGTGAGTTGATAGAGGTTCTGTCGGGCGTCGGCGAAGTAGACGTCCTCATCGACGATCCCGATCCCCTCCAGTCGCTCGAGCGCGTAGCGGACCGTTCGGGCCGACAACATCGACTCCTGGACGATCCCCTTCTGTGTCAACGGGCCGTTGTATTCGAGCACTTTGAAGACCAATTTGGCGCTCGGCGGGAGGTCATCGAGACGCTCCGTTTGGGTTCCAGCCATTGATATGATTCGAAACCGCACACGGTGATAAATGTTGATGCGGACGGCCGATCTTGGACGCATATACGGGCAAAAAACGCCGATACCGTCCGATAATAGCGGATCATGTTGCCTTTACCAGCCAGATAAACTGACCAGTCAGTCAGCCGCGGCGCTCGCGCGCGGATCGCCCGAAGCCTTGTGGCCGCATCCCGAACCGTGGATCGGCTCGTTTGACGGTTCGACCCGCTCCACCCCCGGAACGAACGCCTTTTTACGGGGGGTTACACACTCCTACGTATGAGCGATGATCCGAGGATAACCGGCCATACCCGGAGCGTGGTCGTCACCACGATCTGCTGTCTCGCGGGGATCGCCGCGGGCGTGGTGTCGGCGCTCTACGTCGGGACGGATCCGGCCGACGCCGGCTCGACGATAGCCGTCCTCATCATGGGCGTCTTCGTCATCGTCCAGTATCCCTTATATACCGTCATCGGCGTCGGCGACTTCGGGATCAAGGACAACCTCTACGTCACCTTCATGACGTTCACGCTGTGGTTTATCAGCTACACGATCCTGCTTACCTCCGCGGTGACGCTATAGATGGCCGACGACAGCATCGCCGTCGTCGATCTGGATCGCTGTCAGCCGGATCGGTGCAACTACGAATGTTCCAACTACTGTCCGCCGAACCGGACGGGTAAAGAGTGCATCACGAAACGCGGCCCCGACACGGTCGAAGGTGCCCCCGATCAGATCCGGATCTCCGAGGAGATCTGTCTCGGCGAGACCTGCGGGATATGCGTCGAGAAGTGCCCCTTCGACGCCATCGAGATCATCAACCTCCCCTCCGAATTGGAGGAGGAGCCCGTTCACCGATACGGCGAGAACGCCTTCGCGCTGTACGGGCTTCCCGTCCCCGAACCCGGCACGGTCACCGGGATACTCGGGCCGAACGGGATCGGGAAATCCACCGCGGTCCACGCGCTCGCGGGCGAACGGATCCCGAACCTCGGCGCGCACGAGGTCGACGATCCGGGGTGGGAGCCGGTCCTCGACCGGTTCCGCGGCACCGGCCTCCAGACCTACCTCGAAGCGCTTCAGGCCGGCGACATCACCGTCGCCCGCAAACCCCAATACGTCGATCAGATCCCGAAGCAGTTCGACGGCAACACCCGGGACCTGCTCGAACGGACCGACGAGCGCGGCGTCCTCGACGACCTCATCGACCGCCTGAACATCCGCCCGGTGATGGATCAGGACATCGGCTCCATCTCCGGCGGGGAGTTACAGCGGGTCGCCATCGCGGCGTGTCTCGCCCGGGACGCCGACTTCTACTTCCTCGATGAGATCACCCCGTACCTCGACATCGGCCAGCGGATGGTCGCCGCACGGCTCATCCAGGAGCTCGCGAACGATGAGGGCGGTGAACGGTCGATGCTCGTCGTCGAACACGACCTCGCGATCCTCGATCTGCTCACCGACGTCCTCCACGTCGCCTACGGTGAGCCCGGCGCGTACGGGGTCATCACGGACCCGAAGTCCGTCCGTGGCGGGATCAACGAGTACCTGAAAGGCTACCTCGACAACGAGAACATGCGGATCCGGCCGAGCGCGATCACCTTCGAGGAGCACGCCCCCCGCGTCACCACGAAGGGGAGCCCGCTCGTGGAGTACCCCGACCTCTCGAAGTCCTACGGCGACGGGGAGTTCGGGCTTCAGGTCGAGGGCGGAACGATCTACGAGTCGGAGGTCCTCGGGATCGTCGGCCCGAACGGGATCGGCAAATCGACGCTCGCACGGATCTTCGCGGGCTCGCTCGAACCCGACAGCGGCTCGGTCGATTTCGACCTCGATATCGCGTATAAACCGCAGTACATCGAGATCGACCAGCCGATGCGCGTCGACGTCTTCCTCTCCTCGATCACCGACCAGTTCGGCTCCTCCTACTGGAACACGGAGGTCGCCCAGCCGCTCCAACTCGAACGGATCATGGAGCGGGACCTCACCGACCTCTCGGGCGGCGAGCGCCAGCGGGTCGCCATCGCGGCGTGTCTCTCGAAGAACGCCGACCTCTACCTGCTCGATGAACCCTCCGCGCACCTCGACGTCGAACAGCGGGTTCGCGCGACGACGGCGATCCGCCGCTACGCGGAGAACCACGACGCGACGGTGCTCGTCATCGATCACGACATCTACATGATCGACCTGCTCGCCGATCGACTGATGGTCTTCGACGGTGAACCCGCCGTCAGCGGACGTGCCTCCGCGCCACAGGAGATGCGTGCGGGGATGAACGATTTCCTCGCGGACCTCGACATCACCTTCCGGCGCGACGAGCGGACGGGTCGCCCGCGGATCAACAAGCCCGGATCACAGAAGGACGCCCAACAGAAGCGCGACGGCGAGTACTACTACTCGGCGTAGCTTCGGGTCGTCATCGATACTGCCACCCGCGCGCAGGTTCGGTATTCAGATATCCCAGACTGACCACGACCCCGCCGCTCGATTTCGTCGCGCTCGGCGTCTCCACGAGCACTCTACTCCCCCTCGCCCACGTTATCGTCCGGTCGCACGGTGACGACGGGCGTTTCGGCCGTTCGGACGACCTTCTCGGCCACGCTGCCGAGAAGGAGGCGATCGAGTCCCGTCCGGCCGTGTGTTCCCATCACGATGAGATCGATCTCCTCCCGGTCGGCGTACTCGGTAATTGCGGTATGTGGCGTTCCGGTAAGGACGACAGGTTCGGCGTCGGCCGCGAGCGACTCGGCCCGCTCGGCCACGGCCGCTTCGGACGCCTCAACGAGCTCCTTCCGCTCTGCTTCGGGATCCGCCTGTGAGCCCCCCATCGCGGCCGGTTCGGTGCCGTGATGGCCCCCGCTCATCCCCGGTGACGCGTCGGTGACGCCGGTCGCCATGAGCCCGAAATCCACCGGCCGATCCTCGACGACGTGGACCACGTCGACGGTGGCATCGAACGTCGAGGCGAGCGCTTCGACGTGCTCGGCGGCCGCCTCCGCGCCCTCGCTGCCGTCGGTCGGATAGCAGATGCGGTCGTACATGTCGGTCGAATATACACACTCAAGCCCGAAAATAGCACCGAACGGACCGGTCACGGATGAGTGTATTGGTCCCGCTCCCTCGCCGTTACGCCTCCAACGGAGCGTTCGTTCCGTCTCGGCCACCTAGAGCCGTCCGTACGTGACCTGATTCAATACGGATATCGTCTCGGATCCACACTATTTCACTAGCGCTTTCATCCCATTTCACTAGCGCTTTCATCCCATTTCTGCACGGCCCCATGGGATGACCTCTATCTGTATTTTTAACCGTGATCGTTCCGTGCGTTCCGATAGCCGTGGTCAACAGAGATACCGTTCCCCTGACGGACCAGCAACGACTCGTCCGCGATTCGATCCGCGATCTCTGCTCGGATTTCGATCGGGAGTACTGGCGTGAAAAGGACGACGCGGGCGAGTACCCCCATGAGTTCGTCGACGAGCTCGCCGCCCACGGCTGGCTGGGGGTGCTCCTTCCGGAGGAGTACGACGGGGCCGGCATGGGCACCGAGGAGGTCGTCGTGATCATGGAGGAGATCGCCGCCTCCGGCGGCGGCTTCAGCGCGGCGCAAGCGGTCCACGGGGCCATTTATAACTCGGTTCCCTTGGTCACCTACGGAAGCGAAGAAATGAAAGCCGACCTCCTCCCGAAGGTTGCCCGCGGCGAGACATCCATTCAGGCGTTCGGGCTCACCGAGCCGAACGCTGGCTCGGACTCCACGTCCATCGAGACCAGCGCGGTCCGCGAGGGCGACGAGTACGTGATCGACGGGCAGAAGATTTGGATCTCTCGGGTGGATGCAAGCGACTACCTCGTGCTCGTCGCCCGCACCACCCCGAGATCCGAGGTCGAGAAACGCACGAAAGGGATCACGATGTTCCTCATCGATCTGGCGGACGCCTACGATCAAGGGGCCCTCGAGATCAGCCGGATCGATAAGACCGCGAGCGGCGCTGTCCACTCCTATGAGCTGTTTTTTGAAGGGTTGCAAGTGCCGGAGACGGCCGTCATCGGCGAGGTGGGGAACGGCTTCTATCAGATGCTCGATGGGCTCAACGAGGAGCGGTTGGCCATCGCCGCCGAGTGTATCGGCCTCGGCGAGGTGGCGGTCGAGACCGGTGTCGCGTACGCGAACGACCGGGAGGTGTTCGGCCGAGCGATCGGTTCGAATCAGGCGATCCAGCACCCGCTCGCGGAGGCACACGCCCGCGTCCAGGCCGCAAAGGGGATGGTGTACACCGCCGCCAGCCAGGTGGAGGAATCGAGCCGCGAGGAGATCGGCGCACAGGCGAACATGGCGAAATTCCTCGCGGCCGACGCGGCGTTCGCCGCCGCCGACGCGGCCGTCCAGACGCACGGCGGCTTCGGCGTCGCGCGCGAGTACGATGTCGAGCGCTACCTCCGGGAGGCGCGGCTCACCCGATTGGTTCCGATCACCCAGGAGCTCGCGTTGAACTACATCGGCGAACGCGTGCTTGAGCTTCCGCGCTCGTACTGACCGCCGTATCCCCGGTTACATCCCCTTTTAAACGCGCGGACGCTGACTCATAAAGGCCTATCGTGACCCTTCGACGTTCGGAGGCGCTCGTCGCGTCCTCGTCGGCTTATAAACACTCGCCACGGATCGCTCTCCCTCGGCCCCGGCGAGCGGCTACAGCAACTCCCGTGAGGAGTTCGTCACGACGAGCAGGCTCGAAAGGCCCATCGCGACGGCGGCGAAGAGGGGGTTCAAGAGGCCGGTGACGGCGAGGGGGATGGCGATGGCGTTGTAACAGAACGCCCAGCCGATGTTCCCCTTCACTCGCCGACCGGCCGCCCGCGACAGCTCGAAGACGGTCGCGATCGACGCGAGGTCGTCGTCGACGACGGCGACGTCCGCGGCGTCGGCCGCCATCGCCGTTCCCCCGCCGAGCGCGATGCCGAGGTCGGCGGCCGCGAGCGCGGGCGCGTCGTTCGTCCCGTCGCCGACCATCACCGTCCGACCACGCCCTTTTAAGCGCTCCACCGTCTCGGCTTTCCCCTCCGGGGGGACGCCCGCGAAGACCTCGCTCACGGCGTCGTGCTCGCGGAAGACCGTCGCCGCGCGCGCGTCGTCGCCGGTCAACACGACGACCTCAACCCCGGAATCCGCGAGGTCTGAGAGCGTCTCCGCCCAGCCCTCGCGCAGCTCGTCGCCGACGACTACGACGCCCTCGGCGGTCCCATCGCGGCCGAGCGCGACGGGGACCCGTCCGACATCCCTCGCCTCGTCGACGGTCTCGCGGATCGACTCGGGAACCGTCCAGCCACGCTCCTCGAAGAGGTCGGGATGCCCGACGATCACCTCACGGCCATCGACGACGCCCGAGACGCCGAGTCGATGGTCGACGAACGACTCGACGCCATCGGTCCCATCGGTTCCACCAGTCGCGTCCGCCACGTCCGATGCCTCTCCGGCGACCGCTGCACCGCCGTCCGCCCGCGTGTCCTCGCCACCGTCCGCGACCGCCCGCTTTCCACCCGCCGCCGCGATCGCTCGGCCGACTGGATGTGCTGAACGCGCCTCCAGCGCCGACGCGAGCGCGAGCAGGTCGTCATCCACGTCGCGATCGATGAGCGTCATCTCGCCGGTCGTGAGCGTCCCGGTCTTATCGAAGACCACCGTGTCGGCGTCGCGGATCCGCTCGAACACCGTATCGTCGAAGACGACGATGGAGCGGCGGAGCGCGTCGCGGACGCCCGAGGCGACCGCGAGCGGCGTCGCGAGCCCGAGTGCACAGGGACACGAGACGATGAGGACGGTGAGCGCGACGAGCATGGCCGTCCCGAGGCCGTTGCCGAGCGCGAGGTTGATCGCGGCGACGGCGACCGCGAGGACGAGAACGAGCGGAACGAAGATCGTCGCCAGCCGATCCGCGAGCTTCTGCACCCCGTGGTTGCCGCTCTGGAGGTCCCAGACCAACTCGGCCACCCGGTCGAGGCTGGAGGCGGCGTCCGGGCCGACCGCGACCGTCACCGCGCCGTCGGCGACGACGGAGCCGCCGACGACAGTCGACCCGAGGTCCTTCCGCACCGGCATCGACTCGCCAGTTATGACGGACTCGTCGACCGCGGCGGTCCCGTCGACCACTTCGCCGTCGACCGGGACCCGCTCGCCGGCGCGAACGAGGACGTGATCGCCGGGCTGGAGCCCATCGAGTGCGACCGTCTCGGGTTCCTCGAGCCGCTCGACGCCGTCGGCCCCGGAAGCTTCTATTACAGGTTCACCCTCCGAGACCCCCGTGGCCCGCGCCACCCGTCGTGCCGTGTCGACCTGCACCGCGGTGAGATCGGAGAGCAACTCCGTCGCACGCCGTTTGATCGACGACTCGTAGTTGGTGCCGACGGTGACGATCACGATGATCGCGACGGTGACGTCGTAGTAGATGGAGGGGTTATCCAGCAGGATAACCGCGAGCGTGCTGTAGAGGTACGCGCTCACCGCCGCGATGGCGACGAGGAGGTCCATATTCGGCGAGCGCGTCTTGATGCTGACGTATGCCCCCCGGAGGATCGGCTTGCCGGTGAAAAGCAGGACGACGGTCGTGAGCACCCCGATGATGATGAAAAAGTAGTTGCCGCTCGCCGACGCCATCGCCTCGTTGAGGAACTCCAGGGTCCGTTCGTCATAGAAGGGGAACGCGAAGTACGTCGGGTAGATGATGACGATGTACTGTAACATCACCGCCATGCCGACGAGGACGCCCGCGGCGAGCCGTGCGGTCGCCATGTTGTCCGCCTGTCGCCGCGAGAAGGCGTCATCGCGTGGGTAGGCGGTGTACCCGAGTCCGCTCACCGCCTCCGAGAGGTCCTCGGAGGTGACCGTCTCGGGGTCGTGGTCGATCCGAACCGTGTCGGTGACGTAGCTCGCGCTCGCGGCGCTCACCCCGTCCGTCCGGGTCGCGACGGTCTCGATGAACGCCTCGCAGGTCGCACAGTGCATCCCCTCAATCTCGAGGAACGTGGCCTCGTGATCGGCGGGGACTGCCGGCTCGTCGTCGGCGGTCCCGGACCGACCGGACCGCTTGCGCTCGCGGACGGCCGCCGCGTCGACGTCGACGTCGCCGAGCGCCGTATGAACGTCCCGGCAGCCGACACAGCAGAACCGGTTTCCCGACCCATCGGCGACATCGACGCCGGCGACCGACAGCCCACAGAGCGTGCAGCCGGGATCCGTCCCTGACCCCGCGGCGTCCGTCGATCCGCCCGACGCCTCCGTCTCGGACATACCCGCTATTGGGGCTGCTCGTTGATGAGTCGGTCGGTCACTGGTTGGGTACGAAGCCGGCCTCAGTTTAGGCGCTCAGTGGCCGTCGTGGGCCCCGCCGACATCAAGCGGGTTCCAGAACGGCAACTCGGGGTGCGGGAGGTGGATCCCGGCCTCCATCAGCCCGTGGGCGAACAGGACGTAGCCGAGCACGACGAACGCGAGCCCGAGCACGCGGTGTACCCGACGGCGGTGGACGGCGTCGACGCTCTCGATCACCGTTCCGTAGAGGAAGACCGCCGGCATCGTGCCGATCCCGAGCGCCGCGAGCGCGAGGCCCCCGGCGACCGCCGAGCCGCTGGCGAACGCGTAGAGATAGGCCGGATAGAGGATCGGACACGGGAGCAGCCCGTGTATCGCGCCGAGCCCGACGATCCCGGGGCCGCCCGCGAGCCGGTCGACGTGGCCGGTCAGCCACCCCGTCACGCGCTCTAACCCGGGCAGATGGACGCCGCCGGTTGAGCCGCCGAGCAGGTACCGGACGCCGATGGCGATCACGATCGCGCCGACGAGCAGCCCGACGGTCCCGCGGATCGTCCCCGCCGCGTCGGTCAGGCTCGCCGTCGTGACGAGGACGACCCCGCCGAGCGCGCCGAGCGCCGCGCCGATGACCGTGTAGCTCGCCGCCCGCCCGAGGTTGAACAGGGCGTGCTGTCGCACCTCGTAGGTCGTCAGGTGCCCACGCCGCCGGGCGGACGCCGTTGCCGTCCCCCCGCCGTCGGCCCGTCCGGGATCACCCGTTCCCCCGGCAGCATCTCCGCCACGGCGCATCCGGGAGGCATAGATCGTGACGAGCGGGCCGCACATCCCGATACAGTGGGCTCCGCCGAGCAGGCCGATCACGAGGAATAAGAGGACGTCGACGCCGAGGAGCGTGAACGGGTCAACCATTCCGGCTCACCCCCGCCTCCGGAACTCGATCGTCGCCAACGCCGAGAGGACGACGAGCAGCGCGAGTTCGGACAGCTTCGAGACGAGTTCGAAGGTGTCGTTCGAGAGGTGGTCGACGACGACCTCGACGACGCCGGCGTCGTGATGTCCGTGCGGCTCACGTCCCGGCCAGAACGCGCCGTGTTCGAGCACGGTGTGCCAGGCCACGTAGCCGCCGAGGAAGACGACCATGAGCGCCGCGCCGGCGACGTAGATCGGGAGCGGGTCGAAGCCCAGGATCACGAGGATGATCCCCATCAGTATCGCCATCGTGGCGAGGAGAAACGCGGCCGGCCGCGGGTCGGGAAACTGCCAGACCTGCAGCTGGAGCGCCATGTTCGGGAGCGCCCAGTACGCGTGGAGCCCGGCGACGACGGCGGCGAGCACGCCGGCGCTCCACCGAAGCGGCCGCTCCGCGCGTTCGAGGTCGCTCATCCGTGATCCCCCGCGAGGTCGCTCATCCGTGACTCCTCCTGAGACCGCGTCTGGCCGCCGACGGCGACGCCCGGCGTCTACTCATTAACGCCCGTCTATGGGTTCAACGGATAATTCGCTTCTGGTAGGCGTCTCAAACGGCTTCACGCCGGTGGCGGGGTCGAAGGCCGCTCCGTGGGTATCGATCGACGACTCGGTCCCGCTCAGTCCGCCATCGCTTCCGTCTCGACGACGGCGACGTTCGGGTCACGAACCCACAGATCACCGAACAGTTCGTCCTGCTGGAGCTGAACCGATCCCCGATGTGCCATAAACAGAAGTGCGAGGAAGGTCATGAACGGCCGGCCCCCGGCGGCTTCGACCTCCGCGAACAGGACCTCGGCGCGCCCGTTGTCGAAATGGGGTCGGAGCGCACCCTCGACGTCCTCGATCACGTCCTCGATATCCTCGTCGTGGGTCCGCTCGGTCGCCTCCCCCGCGGTCGGCTCGCCGTCGCGACGGAACTCGTCGCCGGCGTGATAATCGAGCGTCCGGGTGCCGCGGTCGTAGCCCCGCGGCGACTCGCTGGTGTCGTACTCGCGCGACCGCTTCCACCACGAGTCGCGCTCGGCCTCCCGCAGCTCGCGGACCAACTCGTCGAGCGTCTCCGGCGAGCCCCGGGTGTTCTTGCGGTCGAGCCGTCGATCCATCTCGGCTTCCAACTGGTCGATCGGGTCGAACTCCGGGTCAGCCGGGTCGGCCGCCCCGCCCTCCAAGGCCGCTTCCCACGGCTCCATCGCAGGCTCCTCGTCCTCGTCGTCTCCGGCGAGCAGCTCGTCGCTTTTCATCCGTAACAGGACGCTGGCATAAAACAGCGCCCGCCCGGTCGTCCGGAGGTCGGTTCGATCGAGTTTCTCCAGGAAGGCGTCCGTCACGTGGACGATGTCGATGTCCCACGGCTCGATCTCGCCCTCCTCGGCGAGCTGAACGAGGATCTCGACGGGCTCGACCTCGCCGTCGTCGTTGCCGTCGCCGTCACGGTTGCTCTCATCCTCGCCACCGTCACGGTCCGTATCCGCAGCACCGTCACGGCCCGCACCCGCCGCCCCGTTCGTTCCCGTGGCCTCCCCGAACGGATCAGACGTCGAGCGATTCGTTTCCCCACGCTCGCTCGTGAGATCGATCGTCGGGATGTCGTCCTCGTCGCCGTGGCCGTTTCGTTCCGCCCCGTTCCGGTCAGTCATCCGCGGTCACCTCCTCCTCATCGCCGTCGCCGAAGCGCATTCCGGTCACCGCCGAGACGTTGTCGCCCTGCATCGTCACCCCGATGGCGCGGTCGGAGCGTTCGAGCAGCGCCGCCCGATGCCCGACGACGACGAACTGCGCATCGGCCGCCAGCTCCTCGATCATCTCGCCGACGCGCTCGGCGTTGACCGCGTCGAGGAAGGCGTCGATCTCATCGAGCGCGTAGAAGGGCGCGGGGTTGTGCCGCTGGATCGCGAAGATGAACGAGAGCGCGGTGAGCGACTTCTCCCCGCCGCTCATTGCGCCGAGCCGTTGGACCGGCTTGTCCGCCGGCTGTGCTTTCATCGTCAGCCCCTCCTCGAACGGGTCCTCGGGGTTCTCCAAGAGGAGCTCGCCCGACCCCGCAGACAGCCGCGAGAAGATCTCCGTAAAGTGGCCGTTGATCGACTCGAAGGTCTCCATGAACGTCTCCCGCTTTTCGGCCTCGTAGCTCTCGATCCGCTCGGCGATCGCATCGCGTTCGGAGACGAGGACGTCACGGCGCTCCTCCAACGTTTCGAGCTCCGCTTCGACCTCGTCGTACTCGTCTATCGCGAGCATGTTGACCGGCTCCAACGCCTCCATGGCCGCCTCTAGCTCCTCGATCCGTTCCTCGACGGTTTCGAGGTCCGGGATCGTCTCCGGGTCGTACTCGCCGACCTGTGCCTCCAACTCGTCTATCTCCCAATCCAGCCGGTCGGCCCGCTCCGAGAGCGACGCCAACTTCTCCTCCGCCTCGGAGACGCGTGAGGCCTGCTCGTCGCGCTCGCGGGTCGCCTCCCTGATCTCTTCACGGAGCGTCTCGCGTTCAGCTCTGAGTTCGGAGAGCTCCTCCTCTAAGTCCGCGATGGCCTCCCGTTTCGTCTCCAGCCGTTCCTCACGTTCCTCTATCGCCGCCTCATGGTCGTCGATCGCGGCCTCCGCCTCCGCCTTCCGGTTCTGCGCGTTTTCGACCGTCTCGTGGAGGTCGTCGACGGCGTCGCTCGCGTACTCCCGTTCGAGGGTGAGCTCGTTGAGCCGGCCGTCGAGCGAATCGATCCGGTCCTCCCGCTCGTCGATCTCGGCGCGGATCCCGTCCGCCCGCTCGGAGAGTTCGGGGATCTTCGAGTCGGCGAGCTCGGCTTCGATCCCCGCGATCGCCTCCTCGGTCGCCCCGATCTCGTCGGTGAGGTCGTCGATGGTCTCATCGAGTTCGCCCATCTCCTCGTCGACCGACTCGCGACGCTCGGCCATCCCGTCGAGCTCCTCCTCCAGCCGCTCGATCCGTTCGTTCGTCTCCGCGAGGGTCTTCTCGGCGCGCTCCACGTCGGCCTCGACGGATCGAACCCGCTCGGCGGCGTCGGCCTTCCGCTCGCGGGCGTCGTCGATCTTCGCGTCGAGGTCGGCGATCTCCGCCTCCAGATCCTGGCGGTCGTCCTCCAGGTCACGGATCGCCGCGGCGATCCGCTCCAGTTTCCCCCCGCCGGATTTGCTGAACGAGTAACGCGAGCCGCCGCCGGAGCCGCCCGTCATCGCGCCCGAGCGCTCGACGAGGTCGCCGTCGAGTGTCACCATTCGGTACTCGCCCATGAGGTCGCGGGCGGTCCGCATGTCCTCGACGACGAGCGTCGAGCCGAGCACGTACGAGAAGATCGGCTCGTACCGGTCGTCGTACTCGACGAGGTTGCGTGCGAAATCGATAACCCCAGGCATCGAGGGACACCTCGGGAGACCACGCTCGTCCATCTTCGTGATCGGGAGGAACGTCGCCCGCCCGGCGTTTCGCCGCTTGAGGTAGTCGATACAGGTCGATCCGACCCCATCGTCGTCGACGACGACGTTCGCGAGCCGGCCGCCGGCGGCGGTCTCACACGCCTCGGCGTACTCGGTCTCGACGGAGCCGAGCTCGCCGACCGCGCCGTGGACGCCGTCGATGTCGCCGTTTTTCACCTCCGTCACCGCGCGCGGCCACGAGCTATCGCCCCGTTGGCTCGCGGCGGCCTCGAGACTGGCGTACTCGTTCTGTTTTTCACGCAGCGCGGACTCGACCTCGTCCAGGCGCTCCGCCCGTTCGGCCTTTTCGGCGAACAGATCGGCGACGGCCTCCTCTATGGTCTCCTCGTTTCGTTCCGCCTTGTCCAACTCGCTTTTGAGCTCGGAGATACGTGCTTTGATCTCCGGCACCTCCTCGTGGGCGGCGTTCAGCCGCTCGCGGGCCTCGCTCTCCTCGTTCGAGCGACGGCGGGCCTCATCGAGCAGCCGGTCCTTCTCGCGTTGGGCCTCGTTGCGCTCCTGTTTTAACGATTCGAGCCGCTCCTTTTTCTCCGACAGTTCGGCTTTCAGCTCGTCAAACTCGGTGTCGGCCCCCTCGATCTCGGCTTCGACCTCGGCCAACTCGCCCCGCTTCGTCGCGATCGCCGACTTCAGCGACGCCTTCTCGATCTTCACCTCCTTGATCTCCGAATCGAGCTCGTCGAGCCGCTCGTTCTTGCGGTCGATCTGGACGAAGGCGTTTCGTCGCTCCGTCTCCGCCTCCGTCGCCCGCCGCTCCGCGTCCTCGATCCGTCCCTCGAGGCGGTCGATCTCGCCTTTGATCTCCTCGATCTCCGCCCGGATGGCGATCTGTTCGTCCTCGCCCTTCGTTTCGATCTCGTGGGTGAGATCGGCGAGGTCTTCCTCCAGCCGGGTGAGTCTCCCCTGCCGCTCGTCGAGCTCCGCACGGAGCGATTCGAGCGCCTCCTCCCGCTCGTCTATCTCCGCTTCCACCTGCGTGTGCGTCTCGCGTTTCTCCTCCAACTCGGAGGCCTTCAGATAGCCACGTTGGCGCTCGATCTCCTCGCGATGTGATCGATACTCGAGCGCCCGCTCCCGCTCCTCCGAGAGCCGGTCCAGTCGCCCCGCGCGCTCTTCGATCCGCAGGTCCGCCTCGTCGATCCGATCCTGTACCGTCTCCAGCTCCTCGAAGGCGGCTTCCTTTTTCGCGTCGAACTCCGCGACGCCCGCGATCTCGTCGATGATCTCCCGTCGCCTGTAGGGAGTCATGTTGATGATCTCGGTGACGTCCCCCTGCATGACGACGTTGTAGCCTTCGGGCGTCACACCCGCGGCCGCGAGGAGGTCCTGAATGTCAGAGAGGTTCACCGAGCGGCCGTTCAGGTAGTAGTAGGAGTAGTAGTTCTCCTCGGTGCGTTTCACCCGGCGTTTGATCGTGATCTCCGAGACGTCGCCGACGTTCTCCGAACCGGCGGCGGCGACCACCTGACCACGGTCGAGGGTGCCGTCCTCGTTCGAGAGGACGACGGTGACGGCGGCCTCGTTCGGCCCGGAGACGTCCTCATCACCGTCGTGTCCCGGATTATAAATGAGGTCGGTGAGCTTCTCGGCACGAATCCCGCGGGTGCGTGCGAGCCCGAGCGCGAACAACACGCCGTCGATGATGTTCGACTTCCCGGAGCCGTTCGGTCCGGTGATGACGGTGAAATCCTCATAAAAGGGGATCCTCGTCGTCCGCCCGAAGCTCTTGAATCCGTCCAGAACGACTTCCGTGATGTGCATTGTGCTCGCGGGGTGGCGTCCCGAGCTTACGCGACGATGATGTCGCTGTCGCCCGACTCGCCGCTTTCTGTCTCCTCTCCTTGCTCCTCCCGTTTAGCGGCTTCGGCATCCGGCGTCGTCGCCTCGCTCTCCGGAACGACGATGTCGTCCGACTGATCCTTGTCCGGTTCGTCGGCATCCGAGTCGGTGGCCGCTCCCGTTGAGGTGCGCTTCACCACGTCGGTGTGATCGTCGGAGTGTGTCGTCCGTTCCGTCGGCTTCGGCGACGCCGACTCGGCGGCTTCGGCCTCCGTCGCTCGCCGCTCGGCCGCCCGCTGCTCGGCGTCCGCCTCCCGGGCCGACTCGATCTGTCGGACGCGCGCTTTCATCTCCACGAGCTCCTCGGTGAGCCCGTTGACCGCCGCCTGCAGTTCGGCGACCTGCCGTTCGAGGTCCTCGACACGGTTACTCATGTTACACGTATGCCAACGCGTGATGTATAAACTTGCGTCAGACGTTTGTATGGTTGCTGAAATGTCATCCGCGCTCCGCCCGCTCCGTGGGTGACACCCGTCCGTCGGGCGTCGGACACGGAGGAAAGTACTTATACTGTGCATCGATATCGACACACGTTATGAGCAAGATCACCTTCCGGGCGGACGACGACCTCGTCGAGCGTCTGGAAGCGTGTGACGCCTCGAAGAGCGAGGTCATGCGCAACGCGTTGCGCGCGTACCTGGACGAGGTGGACGCGGAGAGCGACCAGGCGTCCGACGGGACGGACGCGACAGGGGGGAGCGTCGACGACCTCATCGCCGAACGCATCGACGAGCTCCTGACCGAGCGGCTCGACGACGCGCTCGCGGAGCGGACCGCCGCCGGCGTTTACGGTCCCTCCCCGCCCGCGTATACTCCATCACACCCCGGTGAAATCACCGTAAACGTCACTCTCGACGGTGCGAGCGCCGACGAGAGCGACACGTCCGTCACACGGGAGTCGGACGAGGAGCCGGCGGCGTCTACGCGTAAGACGGTCGCGGGAGACGCCGTGCAAACGCCCGAAAACGCCTGCGGCGGATGTGGCGAAAACGTGCCCGAGGACCACGTTTACTGCCCGAATTGTGGAAACAAACAGTCCCATCGGGCCTTCTGTGAGTGCGGGGATGAGGTCCGAACTGACTGGGCGTACTGTCCCGGATGTGGACGCCGAACCCCCGCTGCGGACGTTTTAGGGGATCGGTAAGTCACGAAAACGGACGTTTGAACCGACGTATGCGCCCGTTCTCCGATTTGTCTTACGACCTCCGTTAGATTTATAATGATTCCCTCGGTGAGTACAACTGCGTAAGACGGTCGTCTTACAGCATCCGTCCGTTGGCGGGGATGTCCTCGCTGTCGGGCGGTTTCACGCTGTAAGACGCACTCGGCGTGTGACGTGCCGTCTTACCGGGGGAATAACAATGGAGCGTGTGACACTACGGATCCCGAAACAGCAGATAGACGAGGTCGAACAGATGGTGGAAACGGGCGAGTTCCCGAACCGGAGCGAGGCGATCCGGTCGGCCGTTCGTGACATGTTGAACGAACAGGACGGCGAGCGCGAGGAGCGCGGCCGCACCCGAACCTGGGCCAAGGTGTAGTTCGATGCAGGATATCGTTCAAGACGCCTTGGAGAACGCGGAGGCCGAAAAGCGCGAGATGGACGCCAGCATGGACGACGACGAGTTCGGGGACCCCCGGATCGTCATCGTCGGCTGTGGTGGTGCCGGCAACAACACGATCAACCGACTGTACAACATCGGCGTCGACGGCGCGGACACCGTCGCGATCAACACCGACAAACAGCACCTGAAGATGATCGAAGCCGACACGAAGATCCTCGTCGGCAAGTCGCTCACCCAGGGGCTCGGTGCGGGCGGCGACCCGAAGATGGGCGAGCGTGCCACCGAGATGGCACAGGGGACGATCAAGGACGTCCTCGGCGAGGCCGACCTCGTCTTCGTCACCGCCGGCATGGGTGGCGGGACCGGCACGGGCGCTGCGCCCGTCGTCGCGAAGATCGCTAAAGATCAGGGCGCGATCGTCGTCGGGATGGTCTCGACGCCGTTCAACGTCGAGCGTGCGCGGACGGTGAAAGCCGAGGAGGGGCTCGAAAGCCTCCGCAACGAGGCCGACTCGATCATCGTCCTCGACAACAACCGGCTGCTCGATTACGTCCCCAACCTTCCGATCGGGAAGGCCTTCTCCGTGATGGATCAGATCATCGCGGAGACGGTGAAGGGGATCTCCGAGACGATCACTCAGCCGTCGCTCATCAACCTGGACTACGCGGACATGTCCACCATCATGAACCAGGGCGGCGTCGCCGTCATGCTGGTCGGCGAGACCCAGGACAAAAACAAGACCCAGGAGGTGGTCAACGACGCGATGAACCACCCGCTTTTGGACGTCGATTATCGCGGTGCCTCCGGCGGGCTCGTCCACATTACGGGCGGCCCCGACCTCACGCTCAAAGAGGCCGAGGGCATCGCCGACAACATCACCGAACGGCTGGAGGCGAGCGCCAACGTCATCTGGGGCGCACGCATCCAGGAGGAGTACAAAGGCAAGGTCCGCGTCATGGCGATCATGACCGGCGTCCAGAGCGCACAGGTCCTCGGCCCGTCGACGCAGAAACAGGCCGACAAATCCCGCGCGAGCCTCAACGGCACCGACGACCTCGGCGACTCGCGTGGCCGTGCGACCGACACGCAGTCATCGCGCAACACGAGCGATCAGCGCGCCGCGTGGGAATCCGATGGCGGCACCGACTCCGTCGAACGGGAACGGAACAACGGGCTCGACGTCATCCGCTAACCGGGCGAAACGACTGACCCTCGGACTCGTCATTTTTATACCCGCAACCTGCCGTACGCACAGCGCCGTCCGCTCAGGCCGCCTCGATCGCCGCGAGCAGCCGACATTTTCGGCAGACGTCCCGGCTCGTCTTCGAGCCACAGCGCTCACACTCGCGTAACTCCGGGCCGTCCCCACCGTCCCGGTAGCGTTCGGCGGCGAGCCCGGAAAGTTCCTCGTAGCCGGCCATGATCGAGTGGCGCGTGCCGGGATGGTTCTCCTCTAGGTCGTGGATGAGCGACTGTATCTCGCCGCGATACGCCTCGGCGGCGTGCGGGCACTCGGCCATGTGCACCGGCAGGTCGCGGACGTGACAGTAGAGGGCGATCTCCTTTTCGGGGACGTCGCGCAGCGGCTTCGCCCGCGGCACGAACGCATCGCTTCCCACGCCCGCCCGCTCATCGAACGGGCCGAGCGAGGCGTCGAAGTGTTTCGCCACCTGTCGTACGTCGCCTTCGAGCACGTTCATAAGCGCTGTTTGGGCCTCGTCATCGAGGTTGTGACCCGTGAGCAGTTTGTCCGCGTCGAACTCCTCCGCGTAGCGTTCGAGCACGTCGCGTCGGAAGACGCCACAGTAGGCACACGGGGCCATGTTCTCCGGATCCTCGCGGGCGACGTCGTCCATTCGGACGCCGAACTCGTCCTCGTAGGTGACGACCTCGTGGCGCATCGAAAGCTCCGTGGCGAGGTCGACGCAGGCGTCGAGGCTGGCGTCGCGGTAGCCGTCGATCCCCTCGTGGATCGTGAGCGCGAGCATCTCGACGCGGGGGTCCTGTCCGAAGACGTCATCGAGGATGCGGGTCAGCGCGACGCTGTCTTTCCCGCCCGAGAGCCCGATGACCCAGCGGTCCGGCTCCTCGGGGGTCGCCTCCGGGTCGAGCAGGCCGTCCTCGCGGACGCGACGTTTCACACGCCGCTCGACCGATCGGCAGAGATGTTCGCCACAGAGGTGTGCCCCCGAGTAGGCGGCGTGGTGGATCGCCTCGGCGCCGCACGTGTCACACTCCATCGCCGCGAGGTAGCGCTCGCGCGGTCATACGGGTTGCGGTGCGTGGGAACCGTCCCCGTTCGATCAGCGCGCGTCGGGGCCGTCACGGACGACGGCCCGAAGCGTCTCCCGATGTGCCGCCCGCGAGCGCGAGGAGAAGAGTTCGTGGCCACCGTCGTACAGGACCGTTCGGTCGGCGGCGATCCGGTCGCCCACCCGCCGTTGGTCGACGATCGGATCGGTCAGCGTGCAGAAGGCGACGGCGCTCGGATCCGGCTCGATGGCCGCAAGCCCCGCGTGGGCCCGACCGGCCTCCCTGAGAAACGTCGGCGCGGCCGCATCCGGTCCCTCGCGAAGCTGCCGGTCCGTGGCCAACTCGCCGATCGCGGCTCGTCGCTCCGTGAGCGTCCCATCGGTCGGAACGAGCGGACGGGCGATCGGAAGCCGTTGGACGACCGAGAGGGGCAAGCCGGCCATCTCCGGGGCGAACCCCCACCACGGACTGAGGTACGTCCGTGTCGTCGGTTCCGGTGCGGGGTCACGGAGGTACGCGCCGATCAGCCCGCCGGTCGAGTGGCCGACGAATCGATACGCCCCGAGCGTCTCCGCCAGCTCCCGAACCGGCTTCAGATACTCCCGCTCGAAGGAGGTCACGATGTCGGGGATCTCGACGGCGTGAACGAACGAATCGATCGCGAGCGTCTCCAGCAGCCAGCGAACGTTGTCGTGATGCAGTCGGTTTCCCCAGCCGAGCACACAAAGAAGATCCGGATCCGCCGGGTCGCCGACGGTTTCGGTATGCATGACCGGTTCAGGGACGGCGGCCACTTAAGAACACGCGACGCGGCGGGGAGGCCGCTGTTTTGACATCCCCACTGACAACAACCGACCGCGCGTTGTCGCCGGTTCCAGTACCGGTTTGTCGATAGGGATCGGCTATCGACCGTGACCGACTCGCCGACCGGGGTCGACCGTGACCCCGACCCACGCCCGCTTCGTGAGAACCCGCCCCCCGAGAGCCGACGAACCCGCCTCTGGCGGCTCGCGTACAACCTCTTTCCGGCGTATCGGGGCACCGGCGCGAGGATCGATCACATCGGCCGTGACTGGCGGTACGTCCGCACCCGCGTCCCGTACAACTGGCGCACCAGAAACCTCGTCGGGGCCATCTTCGGCGGCAGCCTCTACGGGGCGATCGATCCGGTCTACATGACGCTGCTTCAGCGAAACCTCGACGACCGCTTCACCGTCTGGGACAAATCGGCGACGATCGAGTTCATACAGCCCGGTCGGGGAACCCTCTATGCCGAGTTCGAGATCGATGCGGACGAGTTGAAAGCGATACGCGAGCGACTCTCGCCGGGCGAGTCCATGGACCGCGAGTACCTCGTTTCGCTCGTCGACGAGGACGGGGTCGTTCACGCCGCCTGCCGGAAGACGGTGTACATCAAACGGGTGCCGTGACCGAAACGCTCAGGCCGTCGCGCCGGCGATGAGGCTCTCCCGGACCGTCTCCGTGAACCGCTCCGGAAACTCGACGTGTGGCAGCAACTGGGCCCGATCGAAGACGACGAGCCGGGCGTCGGCCGCCTCCGCCAACGCTCGACCGTCCGCAAGCGGGCTCACCTCGGCCTCGCGTCCCCAGACGATCGTCGGCGGCACGTCGAGGTCGGCGAGCGCCGCCGCGAGGTCGAGGTCGCTGTTGAGGTACCCCGAGATGAACGAGGCTGGCGCGAACCGAGCGTTCTCGACGTGGGTCGTTCGCCACTCGTAATCGACCCATTCGTCGGTCACGTTCGCGACGTCGTAGTAGCCGTGGTCGGCGTTGAAATATCGGATCGACGGCTTCGCGGTGATGAGGTTAAAGACCGCCTCGCCGATGAGGGGCGCACGCACCAGCTCACGGAGCCACCCTTTCGGCGGTGAGGGACCGGCGACCGCGGTCGGACAGACGCCGACGAAGCCGGCGATCTTGACCTCCTCGGCTGCCGCCGCCGCGTAGGCGGCCGAGAGCGAGGAGGCGACGACCGCCGGCGTCTCGAACGCCTCGAGGAAATCGGCGACGAAGTCCTCATACAACGCGGCGGAGTATCGCAGCGGCGGTCGATCCGAGCGCCCGTAGCCGGGGAAGTCGGGGGCGATCACGTGGTGGTCCGACGCGAGGTCGCTGAACACCGCACGCCATTCGCCGCTGGAGCCGGCCGCGTTGATCCCGTGGAGGAGGACGAGGTCGGGGTCGTTAGGGTCGCCGGCCTCGACGTAGTTGACGTCGATCCCGCGCCAGCGGAACGTCCGGTCCTCGCCGGCCAACGCCGGCTCCAACTCCCCCTGATATCTGAGTCCACCGTTCACGGCCGCGATCGCACCGACTCCGAGGAGGGCCGTCCCTGCGAGCTTTCCGAGTTTCATGGAAACGTGTTGGTTCGCGGGCGACTTATATGCGTGGGGACGTCAGGTCCGCCGAACCGACCCGCCCGCGTTCACCCGGTCAGTTCGGCGATCGCCTCGTCCAGTTCATCGAAGTCCGGGAACTCCGGATGCTCCTCGGCGACCCAGGCATATCGCACCGTTCGATCGCCGTCCAGCAGGAACGCGGCGGGCCGACACTCCGTGATCCCAGTCATGCCGTCGATGTCGTGATCGACGCCGTACTCGCGGGCCACCGCCGCGCTCGGGTCCGAGAAGATCCGCACACCTGCCGCCCGCTCCCCGAGGAGCCGTTTGTGTTCATACGGCGTGGAGATGGAGAGGCCGAGGACGTCGAGGTCGGTCACCCATCCCCGGTCGTCGACCTCGTTGTACAGGTACGTCGCCTGGAACGCGCCGTCCATCGGGTGAAAGACGAGCAGCGCCGGCCCGTCCACGACGTCGGCGAGCGACCGATCCTCCCAGTACTCGTCGTTCACGAGCGGGCACGTAAAATCGGGTGCGACCTCGCCGCTTTCGGGATGATCCGTCTCCGGTAGGGTAACGACGTCGAACTCCGGCATCTACGCGTCACCCCCCACGTCGCCCTCGGCGGTCCCGGCGTTCGCCGTCCCGCCGTAGGTTCGCTCCAAGTAGTCGACGATGTTCCCGCTTTCGGACATCGTGACGCCCGTCCCCTCGTCGACGATCGCCGGTACGCTTCGCTTTCCGGAGATCCGCTTGACGACGTTGCGCTCGGAGTGCATCGGCTCGACGTATCGGGAGCGATACGACAGTCCGAGGCGGTCGAGTACCCTGACGACCCGTTCACAGTAGGGGCACGCCTGCAGCCGGTACAGCGTGATCGCTGGCTGGCTCATGTCGGGAACGAGGGCCGCCAACGTCCTAACGGTACCGACCTAAGAAGACCTCGTTCCGGGGGGTGCGACGACCTCCACGTCGCCGCGCGCCGAGGGTAACCCTTTAACGGGCACCCGACCGAATCACGGATGGTATGGGTTCATCGCTGATCACGTTGGCGGCCGGTATTCCACAGCTACCGGTCTTGGAGGGCCCGACCGTCACGCTGCTCGGTATCCTCGCTATCATGGTGCTCATCGGGATGTCCGCGTTCTTCTCCTCCTCGGAGATCGCGATGTTCTCGCTCCCGAAACACCGCGTGGATAGCCTCGTCGATGAGGGAGTCAAAAGCGCGAAGACCATCCGGGCGCTCAAGGAGAACCCGCATCGCCTGTTGGTGACGATCCTCGTCGGTAACAATCTCGTGAATATCGCGATGACCGCGATCGCGACCGCGCTCATCGGCATCTACGTCGAGAGCGCGCTCTTGACCATCGTCCTCACGACCTTCGGGATCACGGCGGTCGTCCTGTTGTTCGCGGAGACGGCCCCGAAGTCCTACGCCGTCGAGCACACCGAGTCGTGGTCGTTGCGCATCGCGCGGCCGCTCAAACTCTCGGAGACGGTGTTATACCCCCTCGTCGTCGTCTTCGATCACCTCACCCGGCTCGTGAACAAGGTTACCGGCGGCCGCGCCGCCATCGAGTCGACCTACGTCACCCGCGAGGAGATCCAGAACATCATCGAGACGGGCGAACGCGAGGGCGTCATCGACGAAGAGGAGCGCGAGATGCTCGCGCGCATCTTCCGGTTCAACAATACGATCGCCAAGGAGGTGATGACCCCGCGGCTCGACATCACGGCGGTCCCCAAGGACGCGACCGTCGACGAGGCGATCGAGACGTGCATTCAGGCCGACCGTGAGCGCGTCCCCGTCTTCGACCGCAACCTCGACAACATCATCGGCATCGTCACGGTGCGCGATCTCGTCCGTGAGCTTCGCTACTCCGAGGGCGACCCCTCGCTTGAACGCGTCGTCAAGCCCACCCTGCACGTCCCGGAGTCGAAGAACGTCGACGAGTTGTTGACCGAGATGCAGGACAACCGCCTGCAGATGGTCATCGTCATCGACGAGTTCGGCACGACGGAGGGGCTCATCACGCTGGAGGACATGGTCGAGGAGATCGTCGGCGACATCCTGGAGGGCGACGAGCCCGAGCCGATCGAGTTCTTAGAGGAGAACGTCGCGCTCGTTCAAGGGGAGGTCAACATCGACGAGGTGAACGAAGCCCTCGAGATCGACCTTCCGGAAGGTGAGGAGTTCGAGACGCTCGCGGGGTTCGTCTTCAACCGCGCCGGTCGCCTCGTCGAGGAGGGCGAGGAGATCGAGTTCGATGAGGTCAAGATCGGTATCGAGCGCGTGGACAACACCCGAATCATGAAGGTACGCGTCACCGTGCTCGAACGTGAGGAGGCCGACCCGGCGGTCGAGGAAGCCGACGCGGGCGACGACTGATCGCGACGAATCCGTGTCGACGGCGAACCGTTTTGCTGCTCCCGTGCCATCGATGCGTATGGGAGTAAAAACCGACCTCATCAACGGGATCATCTCGCTCGTCATCAGCGTCGCCGTCATCGCCCTGCTCGCCGACGATGACGCGGAATCGTACACCCTCAGCGATGTCCTCCTCGCGGCCGGCGTCTCCGCGTTCCTCTCCGGCTACCTCACGAGCTACTTCGCGAAGTGAGTCGAGGGGGCGGCGTGTTCGAGTTGACCTGAACGCGGCCATCGGCGATACCACTGATAAACCGTCCCGCGTCGTCGAGCCGCTAGTTATAAGCTCTCCAGCAGCACCTGTCGGCGTCGATCCAGGTCGAAGGCCGCCTCCTCGGCGTCAAGGCGTTCTAAAAAGGCGAACACGTCCGCGCCGTGTCGCTCGGCGTGTTCGAGGAGCGATTCGATCCCCGCTCGGTTCAACGCGTACGATTCGAGAAGCCCGCACATGAGCGCCAACGCGACCCCCGAATCGCCGGTCGGAAACGCGGGATCAACTGCCGTGAGGTCGGGGTCGCTCCCGGGGGAGACGGCCTCCGGATCGATACCCGCCTCCGCTGCCGAATATACCCCGAGACAGCGCGTACAGATCGCGGCGATCGGTGCAGGGGCGTGTTCGCGCAGGTCCTCAGAAACGGCGAAGGCGACGACGTCGGCTCCGCAGTCGGGGCAAGTCATA
>Ga0207421_10000770_pt1 | contig 41653 bp, 34 predicted proteins | sample SodLakKL_010_SED_4_FD_187542 | JGI IMG/M metagenome (GOLD analysis project Ga0207421, IMG submission 187542) | Alkaline sediment microbial communities from Lake Tanatar, Kulunda Steppe, Russia - 8KL_010_SED (SPAdes) (version 2) | ecosystem: Environmental > Aquatic > Non-marine Saline and...
CGCTTGGTGTTATTATTTCAAGAAGGAAGGGACCTTCACGGAGGACGAAATGCCGGTACTGTTGAAAGAGAACCCCGTCATCGAAAAGGCGCACCGCGTTTACAAGGACTTCACCTCCGACGAACGGCTCATGCTCCTGGCCGAATCGCGCGAAAAGTGGCGGCGCGATATGAACACGCGTCTGCAGCATGCACGGCAGCAGGGTATCGAACAGGGGATTGAGCAGGGTATCGAGCAAGGTATGGACGAGAAAGCTGTTGAGGATGCGAGGAATATGCTGGAGGAAGGGCTGGGGACGGATCTCATCGCGCGCGTGACCGGCCTCTCCGTGGAGCGGATCGAGCAGCTGCGATAAGCGCATCGGCCGGTCCGAGCCGCCGAGAACGAGCATACCGGCGCTTCAGGTTACCGCCGCCGGCCACAATCTCGGGGGCAATTGCGATCGCGGGGAATGAGTTAACGAACCGGCGAGTAGCTTCACGTTCGCGGTCGCGGGTACTTCCGTTCCGATGGCCTCAGCGAGACGTGCCGCCGTTTCCATGTCATGACTGGGACGGATCACCAGTTCCGGCAGCCGCTCTTTCAAAGCCCGTACCCGTGCGTTCGACTCGCGCATGGCGGCGAAGTTCTCCCCGACGCCAGGCATGTGATCGGCGAGGAGCATATTGAGTTCGAAGGCAAGGTCGGCAATCAGAAGGATCGGGGGCATGCCTGCGCTTCGCAACAGCATTGATACTGATCCGGCTGTATGCCCCGGTGTTGGTAGCAGCACAATGGAGCGATCGCCCATGACATCGAAGCACCGGCCAAAGGGTGCGATATCCGGATCTGCGCAAGACTCCATGTCGAAAAGTGTCCATCGTGCGGCCGGCCGATCGACATGCCGACGAAGATACCGCTTGCGCTCCGCCTTCGGCTCGATCAGGGCCTGCCACTCGCGGCGCGGTGCCAACAGCTGTGCATGGAGGAGATGATCGATGCAGCCGGTGTGATCGAAATGCAAATGGGAAAATACCTCCTTTTGCACCGAGCCAACATCGTGTCCCATTCGATTCAGTTGATCGCTTACGTTATGCTCGGGGCCGATGTTCCAGCGAAACAGCCGGCGCAGAAAGAACTCGCCCATCGCGCTGCCGAGATACCGGCGCGGATCGCTGGCGACAGCAGGGTCCAGACCGGTGTCGAACAGCACCAGTCCATCGCGATGACCTCCGGGTAGAACCGGGGGCTTGCGCGCCCAGGGCTCCCACAGAGCCGGACGAGCCCGATTACGGCATCCGGTTCCTCCAGTTAAGGATTGGCGTCGGACAAAGGAGTGATAGTAATGCCGTAGATCGTGGTGTCGTCGGTGTCGCTTACGAGTGTCACGTCAATTACGAGTGTCACGTCAATGTCGTGGGAATGCGTACTTGCGTCCGGCTCGAAGGTCGGCGTCTCGCCTTGAAGGAACACCGTAAGCGCGTGAGTGGCACTCCAGGCCGTTTGCTGTCCGTCTGCATCAACCACTCGAACGCGCCAGTGGTGTGTCGCATCGTTCGCAGGGCGCAGGACGTTGGCGAAAACCCATAACGATGATACGTTAGTAGTGGCTCGGGCGCTTGCCGCCCGCTCAGTGAGAGCGGGTCGGGGTGTGGAGAAGCGCCGATGGAGGAAGAAATGGAGCTTTCGGCAGTGCTGACACCGGCCCAGGAAGGCGGCTACATAGCGTTCAACCCCGAAACAGGGACAACTACGCAAGGTGAAAACGTCGAAGAAGCGTTGGCTCATCTGCGTGAGGCAACGGAGCTCTACCTGGATGAGTTCCCGCTTTCCGTTTCCGGACGGCCCTTGCTCACGTCGTTTCACGTGAAGGAACATGCCTAAGCTCCCGGTGGTCTCGGGTACCGAGGTCATGCAAGCACTGGAGCGTTTGGGGTTCGCTGTCGCGCGCCGGCGGGGCAGCCATATCGTCATGCGTCGTGGTTCGGCGGGTTGCGTCGTACCCAATCACCGAGAACTGAAGCGGGGAACACTGGTCGGCCTTCTCAAGCAAGCCGGAGTCTCGCAAGACGAGTTTCTGGAAGCGCTGGATGCGTAACACGTCGCGAGTGAGGCAGGGATCGTGTTCAAACCGAGCCGCGGAACTCAGGGCGGCAAGAGCAAGACGGTCGGGGTTCCCGTTTCCCATCTCCACGCCGGAACCTCTGCCAACCCGCACGAAGCCACCGCGCCGCGTACACCACCCCGTAAATCGCCTGCGAGTCGGTTTTCACCGCCATAGTAAGGTTGCTCGGGTGGTAACTGCGAGCGGGTGAACGACTCGAACCGGTCGAAGGCGAGGTCTTCATCGAGCGGGGCGCAAAGCCGTCAAACCGAGGTCTTCGGAGAACCGGTTCGGGCCGTGAAGGATCCGCGGACACCCCCCTGAAACGGAGCATGAGCGAAGAATCCGACCGGGCTCAGCGCCGCGAACACTACTCCCTGAGCGATTCCCGGAGGAGCGTACTCCTCCCACCTCTGGGACAACACACGAACGCGCGCGCCACATTGCTCAGGCGGCCTCCTTGCTCCCGACGAGTGTATTCACGTCATGAGCACAGCGAGAGAACGCCCCCGTTTCCGGCTCGCTTCGTGGATATCACGGCGCACTTCCGCCCAGACGAGGGCGCTCCGGCCGGGAGCAGGCGGGCGGAGCTTCGCCTATGGTGGGGGAAGCGGAAGACCGCGAGGGGCGTGCAGGGCGGAGCGGGAGCGGAGCCCGATAAGCACGCCCCGGTGCCCGCAGGGCACGCGGGCTGGAGCGTGGGGGATACTTCCCCCAACGATTCGTACCTGACGGTCCAGTCGCTGAGCCGCGCATCCGCTACCGGTTGGGCACACATGGGTCGGAAAACGGAAAGCCCCGGCCTATGATAGAATGGAGCCGAGATGAGTACGAAAACCGAGATACCAGGGCTCGCCGAAGCCGCGAAATCAATCCGCTCGGAATTCGATGTAGACCGGGTTCTGCTTTTCGGTTCGGGCGCAACCGGTGACGCCGACGACGAAAGCGACATTGATCTCTGTATCCTGCTGAACTCACGCGATGAGCGACTGCTTACTATTACGCGCTCGCTCCGGCTGGACCTGTTCCGTCGGCTGAACTGCTCGGTGGACCTTGTTGTATACGACAAAACGACCTTCGAGGAGCGGCTCAGAGCGGGAGCCGCATTCGAAACAGCTATCGCTCGCGAAGGGGTGGCAGTTTGACTTCGGAGGACTTGGTGCAGGAGTGGTTGGAGTTGGCGGAAGACGGCAGCCGGGCCGCTGAACACCTCCGTAAGCTTAGACCTCAACCGCGAGAGATCATCTGTTTTCACTATCAACAGTCCGCGGAAGAGCGACTGGAAGCGGTGCTTCAGTCTTACCAAGTTGATACTCCGAAGCCGCATGACCTGCTGGTATTGCTGAAACATATCACTACACTTGTGCCGGCCTTCGAGGATCTAGAGCGCGAATGCAACGAACTGAACGATTACGCGGTCGCCGTGCGATATCCGGTTCGAATCGACCCTACCGAGGAGAACGTTGAAGGAGCGGGCCGATCGGCGGCCCGAATCCGCGACGCGGTTAAGGTCGGCCTCGGCTACTGAAGATCATGACGAAAGCAAGAGTGGACAGGCATGTACCGCGGCGTTGTCGGGAACACCTGGTTCATTGCCCAACACGGCCCCAAGCCCCAGCCTGGTTAGTCGTCGCGCCTGTACTCCTTCAGCAAATGCGCCGGCCATCGTAACGACGGTCCCAACCGGGATACGCAGGAAGAGGGTGATCGCCGATTTCGCCCTGGGTGGTGACAGCAAACCGGTGACGGACCGCTCCTTACGTCGAAAGCCTCTTGATCGGCCTGATGGTTTTCAGTGCCCAATCATAGTGACTCGAGGTGGCCGAAATCAGATAGGCACCTAATGATGTCGCCCCGGTCCAGGAGTACCGCTTCTTGGTGAACAACTCTTCATCGCTATGCTTCAGGATGAGAGCCATCACCTTGGCGTGGCTCTCCCGTAAAAGCGTCAAGGCGTGGTCCAGTTCGGTACCTTTGTACTTCCGGTAGATCCGACGGTTCAGCACTGGTAAGGTTTGCCACGTGACATCCTCCGCGGGAATCGCCGGCTTCTCACCTGACATCCCCACCTCGTACCACTGCATCATCATCAGATGCCACTCGTGCAAGTGGCACATCACATCTGACACGGTTCTGTCCCTGTCATTGAGCTCCTCATTCTCATATGACATGTACCGATAGTCTTCGGGTATGGACTCGATGAAGTCCAACAGCTTGTTGAAGTTCGTTTCGCTCAGCTGCAACAGGCTGTTCTTGTCGGTCGGTCTCGGCATAGACGTTCCCTCCGAACATGCGCATTAGTGCCCATCGTACCTCAACTGAGGCCTCTAGACAGCTACAAACACCACCTCCGAGCGATGTCATAGCTCCTTCGGAATCGGCAAAGCCGGGTTAGTACGTTCCAGACGGCTACCCGTCGATCTTCCCGAACTTCGGCCCCGGGGTCGTTGCAGCATTTCTGGGATGTACCATGCACAATCGCGAGGACACCATCTGGTTCGTTCCGAGCGAGCGCGTTCCCGCCCCCGAGCTGAAGCTGGAGACAGGATTTGAGTCGCCTGCGTGGAAACGCCTGGTCTCAATCTATAGGACCGCAATCGACTACTTCGGCGGAAGCGTTCAGCTCGGCATGACCGATCTTGGGGGTAATCTGGACATCCTACAGTCCTCCCTCCCGGGCGGGGAGCTGGCGCTGGCGCTGTACGACTATCCGGAGGACGTCAAGCGGCTGACTTGGGAGGTGCACGACGCTTGGTGGACCTACTTCGACGAGCTGGATCGAATGCTCAAGCAAACGAACCCGGGCTACACCGCCTGGGCTCCGATCCTCTCGAAGGATCCCTATTACATGCTGCAGTGCGACTTCGCCTACATGATCGGCCCGGAGATGTTCGATGAGTTCGTGAGGTCGGAGCTGGAAGCAACCTGCAAGCGATTGGCTCGTCCGTTCTACCACCTGGACGGGGCGGGCCAAATCCCGCACCTCCCGAGCCTTCTTGGCATCGAAGAGCTTTCAGGTGTGCAGTGGATCCCGGGCGACGGCGCACCCGATACTACGCGGTGGCCGCAGGTATACCGCGACATCATAGAGGCTGACCGCAAGACCTAGCTCTTCACCGACCAGTCGGAGGCGGGGGTTGCGGTGCTCGACGTGCTGAAGGAGCAGCTTGGCAGCCTGGACAACGTCATCCTCATCGGCGACATAGGGCCACATGAAGTTGCCCAGGCCAAAGCGGCACTCGAACGCCACGGGGTACCTTCGTGACGCGCCTCGGCATCGTAACCGTCCGTCTGCCGCGTCCTCCGACTTCCCGGTCTTGATCCTAAGCGCAACGGTGACTCACGGCGCGACGATTCTCCGGTCGGTCCGCATCTTGAGTTGGTAGAGTTTGTAGAGATGCACTGCGGCGGTCCGGACTACGGCGTAGGTCGGGACGGCCAGGAGCAAGCCGAAGAAGCCGGCGAGGCTTCCGCCGGTGAGGAGCGCAAAGATGACGGTGACCGGATGGATGCGCAGCTTTCTTCCCATGACGAGCGGCGAGATGAGCTGACTCTCGAGCTGCTGCACGATCAGTATCAAAACTAGAACCTGGAACATGGCGGCGGGCGAATCGAGGAGCGCCACCACGACGCCGGGGACTGCACCGATGACGGGCCCGAAGTAGGGAATCAGGTTCGTGACGAGCGAAATGATGGCAAGAAGGAGCGGGTAATCGATTCCGAGAACCAGGTAACCGGCGAGCATGCAGCTTCCCACAAAGAGGCTTACAAGTATCTGTCCCTGAATGTACGCTGCGAGCGCGTCGCTCATGCGGCGAAGCACCTCGCTCCCCTCTGCCCGGTATTCTCCCGGCAGGAAACGCACGATCGCGCCGGGAAGGCGCTCGCCGTCCTTCAGCATGAAAAAGAGCACGAACGGCACGGTTCCGAGTATGAGCGCGATGTTGCCCACGAAGCCGGCGAGGGCGTCGAGGTTGCGCTCGATAATCCGGTATGCCTCGCCGGCCACATTGGCCATGGCGCGACCCAGGTCGAGGTCGAGATCGAGATCGTCGGGCACGATCGCGCCGAACGCCGGGTGTTCCTGAACCGTCTCAACGAGGGAGCGAACCGCGCGGACGAGCCCGGGCATACTCGCGATAAGCTGCTCCACTTGCGCCTGGACCAAGGGACCGACCACAAGAGCAATCGATGCAAGAAGAACGGCTATCAGCACGTACAGAAGCGCGATGCCCAGGCCCCGCGGCAGGCCGCTCCGCTCGACTAAGCGTACGAATGGCTGAGTCAGATAGAAGAGAACACCCGCAGCCAGCACCGGCAGGAAGACCGCGGTCACAAGTGCGACCACCGGTCGAAACACGAACGCTACATGCGAGCCGACCCAGATGATCGCAAAGACAAGGAGTATTTTTACACCGATCTGAATAAACGCGCTCTCTTGGAGCGGCGGCTTTCGCTTAGGCTCTTGGGGCATGGCGGCACTGTAGCGCATCCGCGCGGTGGATGCCAGCGTAGGCGGAAACATCGTGTCCTTCAGAGCGGAACTCCGAGGCGAAGCGCAGCAGGCCGGCGCGACAACGCAGGGCGACGCAGCGGGCGTCCATCCCACCTCCAAAGCCTAGCTGTCCACCCGCGTGCCTATCCAAGCCCGGGTACCGACTCCTAGTCGGTGGATACTACCGTGGAATCTACGTAGAGGAATGAACGACGAGCACTGTCGGACTCGATCCACAGGCTCGGGTTGAGAAGCGCAGTTATGCGGGCGTACGGAGGCACGAGAGTGGGTTGCAAGCCGGCCAAATCGAATACCTGCTCACCCGACTGGAATTCAACATACTCTCGCTTTGCTAGGTCGAACAGGAACCGGAAGTAGAGCCAGTTGATCTTGTCGTCACTCTCGTTGAAGCACAGCTTCTGCCCCCCGTCAGGCACCCATCCAAATCCGTCGGTACTTCCATCCTCGTATCGACGACCGAACCACTGAGGATCCACGCCTCGCACGTGTCCCTCGTTCTCCACCCCGTGAGCCCACTGCGTGTCACTGACGTTGGTTGCGCGCGAGTATTGCCAATGCTGTTTCATCCTTCCGCCGACACAATTCAGATACCGCACAGCCGGAAAGAATCGATACTCCCCGTCTTGCACATCGAACATGAAACCGAAAGCCCGCACATCGTTCTCGCCGAGCCCGGGACGGTCCTGTTCCGCCTTGTAGGTGAACCACATCTCGAACTGCAATAGCCTGCGCGGTCGGTATACGCTGAGGCGTTTTATACTCTGCCCGATACCGCCCGAACGAAAGGGGCTCGTATACGGATCAGCGCCACAACGCGTAGCCACCTTCAAGGAATAGAGGCCGCTCATCGAGCCATGGGTCCCCACCAATCGGTAGGTGTTGGTGCTAAGCATGGAAGGCCCGAAGTTGAGGCGGTTGATCGAACTCGGCCGAGAACGGAACCCTTCTTCGGTGAAGTTCGGCGTCAGGTCAACCCAGCCGTTGGTACCGGTGTCGAAATCGTCATAGCTCAGTATGTGAGGAAGCGGCTGAAACTTCGCCGATCCGTGGCAACAGGAGTAACTCGACATAACGACCTACCTCAGAGAAAAATCATATCTTCATGGTGCCATGCCTATATCCCAAATGTACACCTATCATCAATAGTTTGCTTTGCAGTTCTATCGTGTATTCATTACATTGACAGCCGTACAGGGCCATGCTAGGCTATATACGCCCCATCGCTATGTGCAGTCGGGAGTATCCTCTGTGAGGGCACGCGGGTGAACAGGCTATCCAAAGGCGATCGAGTTCCCGACGGTTTGAGCTTCCGGCTAACACGCCTCTGGCGGCACAGCTTCCCGAATCTTCTTATCCTGCCGGCCACTCTGTTCCTCGTTGTTCTCATCCTCTTGCCGGCTATACGAACCGTCATCATGAGTTTCCACGAGGTAACGCACGGCCTGGACGACGTATTTGTCGGATTCAACAATTACGCCCGAATGGTGCAGCACCGCGCTTTCGGCACCGCATTCTGGAACACCCTTTTCTTCACTGCCACCACGGTCATTGGGGAGGTGGGACTTGGTCTGGCTGCGGCCGTACTTCTGAGCACCCGCTTTCGCGCCCAGAAGCTTCTTATCTCGCTGGTGATGGTGCCGTACGCGGTGAGCGAAGTCGTGGCGATCATTATCTGGCGCTACATGGTGGAACCGCGCGTCGGCATTATCAACTTCCTGCTGATGAACATGGGCATCGAACAGATCCAGTGGGCAACGCAGATCAACCAGACTTGGATGCTGATCATCATTTTGAGAATATGGGTCCGGTTCCCCTTTAGTTTTCTGATCATCTATTCGTCGCTGATCGGCGTTCCAAAGGACCTCTATGAATCGGCGTTTATTGACGGCGCAACGAATTGGCAGGCATTCCGCAGGATTTCGCTTCCCCTGGTAGGTCCGGCCATCAACGTCGCCTCCATCTTCGCGTTCATGTTCGCCTTCCGGAACTTCGCTACGGTCTGGATCCTCACCCGAGGCGGTCCGGTAGGCCAGACCGAGTTGCTCTCTACAATGCTCTATAGGCAAGCGTTTCGGCACTGGCGGTTCGGATTCGCTTCGGCCATCGCAGTTGTCATGACGGTGTTGACCTTCGTGATCGCCGCGTACTACGTGCGCGGAATGTTCCACAGTATGTTCGGGCAGCGGAGGATGGGCGAGTGACGTATCAGAGAACCGTTCCTATGCGCATTTTCCGCGGGGTAGGCGTGACGCTCATCCTAGTATTCACGGTCTTCCCGGTGGCCTTTCTGTTCGCCTCGGCGTTCAAGCATCCGGCCGAGATTTTCCAATTTCCGCCGTCGCTGATATTTCGCCCGACTCTGCAGAACTTCTTCGATCTCCCGGAGGAAGCTCCGGCCTTTCTCATGTCGTTGCGCAACAGCGCCATAGTAGCGCTCACAGCCTCGATTCTCACGGTCATCCTTGCGGTTCCGGCCGGCTACGCCCTCTCCCGTCACCGGCGTCGGTTTCTTCACGCCAGTGCCTTCTTCATGTTGCTGGTACGGATGTATCCGCCGATAGTCCTTACGGTCCCTCTTTTTCCGGTGTTCTCCGCGGTGGGACTCGTGGACAACCTTTGGGCGTTGATTCTTCTTTACTCCGCTTTGTTCGTCAGTTTATGTACGTGGCTCATGAAGGTGTACATGGATGAAGTGCCGGTGGAGTTGGAAGAGGCGGCAACCATCGATGGAGCCAACAGCTGGCAGCGTCTCACGCGGATTATTCTGCCGCTGAGCGTTCACGGCGTTGTGGCTACCGCGGTTTTCGTCTCCATCTTCTCCTGGAAGGAATACACCTTCGCCTATATCTTCACCGGCGCGCGCACGCAGACTGCTCCCGTGATCCTGGACTTGATGCTTACCCCGCTGACGACAGTGAGCTGGGGGCCGATCTTCGCCGCCTCGACGTTACAGCTCTTCCCGATCCTCGTCTTCGTGTGGCTTATTCAGACGTACCTGACCGCGGGCATGAAGACGGGTGGAGTGAAAGAGTAATCCCCCGGCGCCGATTACCGATGCGGAGCTCGCCGTTCCTCGCCTTTCTTCTCCGCGGCCTCGCCGTCTTCAAGCCCGGCCTTGAACGGGGCACCCCAGCGCTCGAGCGTGTCCTGAACGTGCCGGACCGGCACATCGATAGGACGCAGTCGATTGCCGGCGGCAAGCGCAGCGGTGATGCCCGCGGCCTGCCCGGTCGCCATGCATGTCCCCTGAACACGGAGCGAGGCGTGGGCACCATGGTCGGCGGAGACGGGCCTGCCCGCTACCAAGAGATTGTCGATACTCGGCGGGATGAGACAGCGCAGCGGGATCTGATACGGCGCAACGCGGTAACGGATCTGATCCGCCGTTCCGCTCGGCGAGTGGACATCGATGACGTGACCGCCGAGCGCAATGGAATCCGGGAACTCGCGGCCGTCGATGACATCCTCGACTGCGAGTCGGTATACTCCTTGTATCCGTCGCGATTCTCGTACTCCGATGTGCGACCCACTGTCTATCAGAAAGGCGGAGCTGAACTCTGAGACATGCTCCTTCAGGAACGCCAGAAACTGGTGCATGTGATCGCGCCCTTCGATCTCGTTTCGCGTCAACGCATCGCTGTCGGTGCCATCTCCGAGTAAGCGAACCATATTGACCATCACCTCGCCCCGCCGAAACGTGCTTCCCCAGAACGTCCAGGGGCCACCAAACGGCGGAAGCTTTCCCTCCTGACGGAGTTGCTTGGCCTTCCGACGGATTCGCGAAGACACGTATGGAGCGTCAATGTCTCCGAGCGTATCAGTATCTACGCCGCCCAGCCGGAACATCAGGCTCATAGGCTGAAGGGCTCCGTCTTCCTCCCGACCCTTCTCGTACGGAGCTTCGCTCCGCTCCGCTACGTCGGCGTCTCCGGTGGCATCCACGACTACTCGCCCGACGAACGCCTCCCGGCCACTCTTGCTCTCGACGAGAAGCGCCGAGATGTGGGAACCATCCTTGAGGACGTTCGAGAAGAACCGGTGATACCGGAGGTCGACGCCGGACTCTATGGCCATCCGTTCGGCTACCCACTTCAAGATCTCAGGATCAAACGGCACATCCCCCCGAGCGCTACGCTCGCTCCCAGGCTCGACACCCTTCCGCTCCCCCTCGCCCTCTCGCGTCCCTGCGCCCTCCCGCGCTGCATCGGCCTGCCGCGCGCCTGGGTCCTCTCGCGTGCCCTCGCCTTGAGTACCTGCGTTCGATTGTTGGCACCCGTCGGCATCGTATGGTGGAGAGCTCAACGGAGGAATGATCGCTCCACCACAGTCCCGCAATCGCTCAATCAACTGCCATGGAACGCCACCGACAATCCGGCCCCCTCCATATCGGTGCCGCACGCCGGCGAAGGGGCCGACAAGCCCCGCCGTAGCCATTCCCCCGAGAAAACCATGCTGCTCGATTAGGACGGTCGACGCGCCGCAACGGGCTGAAGCCACGGCTGCGGCGATTCCTGCGGGACCGCCACCTACGACGACGACATCGCTCTGCGCCGATACGGCAGTTTCCCGAGAACCCTCACGAACGGAACGCACAGCACCACCTCTCTCTTACGTGGGCATATAGGGCAGACGGAGCGAGGCCGGCAGTGCTACGTCGAGCTGTTGCGGCTGTTGCCGCTGTTGCGGCTGTTGCGGCCGTACTCCGTCTCATTCTTTCAGAGCCAACTGGATGGTCAGTTGAACCGCGCCGTCATTTCCCTCCAAGACGTTGGCGAGCCGGAGCCACCCGCCAAAGTGAGAGACACGAACGAAGTGGCTTCCCGCCTCCGAGATCGCTGGGAACGAAGTTCCCTCGTCCAACCACTCTATGCCGTCCACTGAGACTTGCACGCGTGAACGAAGTCTGGTTCCCGTTCCTGTCATCTCATGTACCCGGACGAAGAACATCGCTTCTCCGGCCCAAGCCGTTTCGTACGGCTCGGTCTGGAAATCGCCACGATAGCTCTGCATCCGTTCCAGCACGACCGTGTAGAACTGTCTCATACGAGCTCTCCCTTGCCGGTGGAGTTCACAATCGAATCGACATACAGAAACACACGACGGTCCGTGTCGGCTTCGATCCATACGACCGGATTCAGCAGCTGATTGATGCGTGGATAAGCGTTCACCAGTGACGGAGCGATGCCTCGGAGATTGAAGTGTCGATCGACGGATTGTAGTTCCACGTACTCCCGTTTCGCCAGGTCAACGGTCAGAGCAAAGTAGTGCCAGTTTAGCTTGTCGGCGGTCTCGTTGAAGCAAAGCTTCTGTCGACTCCGGGGAATGTCATAGAATGCGTCACTCGATCCGTCCTGGTAGCGCTTCCCGTGCCACTGAGGATCCACTCCGCGCTGAAGGAAGACGTGCTCCTCCTTATCCCCTTCGCCCGCTGCCTCCCCCGGCGCGCTCCGGCCGGTATCCCCCCAATCCTCCGGCTCTCCCCGCGCGGCTCGAAAGAGTTGCCACCGCTGTTGCATTTTCCCGCCGGCGGCGTTCAGATACCGTGCGCCGTAGAACGCCCGCTTCTCCGTGTCCTGCACGTCCCAGAAGAAGCCAAATGCGCGGATGGCGTTCTCACCGATCCCCGGCCGGTCCTGCTCGGCTCTGTAGGTGTACCACATCTCGCACTTCAGGTGCTGACGCTTTGCGAAGGTCAGACGCTTGATTGCGTGCCCCATACTGCCCGAAACCGGCTGCTCGTCCGCTCTTCCGGCGACGGGACGGCTTCCGATCTTCATGGAGTAGGTTCCGTGCATCGATCCGTGCGTCCCGGCATAGCTGAAGGTTGCACTGCTCAGCATCGGAGGTCCCCAGTGGGCGAATCGCCACTGCGCCGGATAGTACGCCATCTTATCCTGCGCCAAATTCGGCGCAAGATTGATCCAACCGTTTAAGCCCGAATCGAAATCGTCGTAGAAGATGACCTGCGACAGCGGCTTATAGGTATCGGGTAGCTCCACGATAGTGCTCCTTATCCACGCGAAATCTCCGGATTCAGACCGATCCGGCGACTGTGGCAAGCTTATCTGCCGTCGCAAACGCGACTTTCGGCACCTCCGCCGCCGGCCGCCACAAACGCCGGGTGCCGGACTCAATTCCCGCGGTTTCCTTCCCGCGAAATACTCCCGTGCTGCCCCACCTGAGCTTGACAGCGCCCAACTACATGATACCATATAGTAACAATTTCCTGGCGTCAATGCCACGCAAATAGAAGGGGGTTGTAAACACAATGAAGACTTTTGTTGTCACTGTCGTCCTTATCCTCGTGACCGCCGGAGGAGCACTACCGGCCTTCGCAGCCGGCGCAGCGGAAGACGTCGAAGTAGCACCCCGCTCGTTCGACATCATCTCGCACGAGGTACACCGCCGGGTAGCTATGGGCGAAGCCGGAGGAGACGTCATCACCCCTTGGGCCGATGACCACCCACGGGTTACCGAGGTCTTGTGGACTACAATGGGAATACACGAGATCCATGACCGTCTCTTTCGGGAAGCCACCGCTTCAAGCACGGAGATCGATCTGGCTTATGTTCTCAACCCCTTCGTCACGCGAAGAGTGGCTGCAATGCTCCAGCCATTGAACGACTACATCGAGAATGAGCCAATTGATGCGTTCGAAGAAAACTTCTCGGAAGCCATGCTGGATGCGCTGTCATTCGATGGGAACGTGTACGGGATTCCAATCCGAGCCGCAACGCACGCGTTTGGTTGGAACGAACGAATATTCGAGGAGCGAGGGGTGAGCGGGCCTCCCACGACTCCGGAAGAGTTCGAAGAGTATGCACGCCGGCTCACGTTTACCCGTGACGACGGGACCCAGGTGTACGGTTTCGTGAACCATGCCAACTTCTACTACACAGGGTTTAACTCAACAGCTCGCATGTTCGGCGGCGGTCTCATTACCGAAGACTTCGAGGTCATCGTAGACTCGGAAGGGACCATTAAGGCGCTCGAGATGTGGCGTCGCTTCTATGAAGAGGGAATCATGCCCCCCGAGATCCCGACGTGGGCTCACGCTGAGAAGGAACGGGCCATGGTGGAGGGGAGAGCCGCAATGGCCTTCGATGTCTTTGGACGGTTCCACGATCTCAACGCCCCGGCAAGGGGAGACTGGGGGTATTGGCGCAGAGCTCAGTATCCGCTGGATCCCGATGCGGGCCTCGACGTAGCCGCGCCCAACACGGAGTTCTGGTCGTTGGCGATACCTGCCAACGCCGCAGACAAAGATGCATCGTGGGACTACATCCGGCATCTATCGAGCCATGACTCGGCAGTTGCAATGGCGTTGAACGGTAACGGTCCGACCCGCCTGTCCGTATTCGGCGAATCGGCCTTCCAGGAGCAAACCAAGGACTGGCAACTTCTCGAACAGCTCGAAGCAAATGCGCGAGTCCCCTTGCCTGCTTTCGAGGAAGCCAGTGAGGCAACGGAGCTTATTGACGAGTACATCGAACGCGGCCTCCTCGGACACATGGAACCTGCCGACGCCATGCGCGAGCTCGCCGACGAGCTGCGCGCTTTGAGTGATGAGCTCTGGTAACCGGTAGGCTGAAGCGGCGGCCGGCGGAGTCCACGGCCGGCTAACCGCGCCGCCAGAGCAGACATAGCCGTTGCCTCCATTGGACGCGTCGCTTTCTCTCGGGGCGAGAGGGAGCGACGCTGCTTTTTGCTCGGACCGGTGGACACAAGCCGGCGGCCTGATGGTACATACTAATGACGCTGCGCAAGTCGGCAGGTCGGGAGCTCACATTGACAAGTGGACAAAGGCCGATATACGGTCAAGCTGCCTGCAGCCCGGCATCGGCCAAAGCGGACGCCCGTCCGGATCGGCTCCGGGAGCGTGGGCTGCAGTTGCGGTTCAGCCGTGGAACCTCCGCGGCTGCGCTCGTTTCGCGTCCATAGCTCAGGGGATAGAGCAACTGCCTTCTAAGCAGTAGGTCCCAGGTTCGAATCCTGGTGGACGCGCGTTTTGGTTATTCTCTGTGCGTTCAGATACCGACCACCATCTGTTGGCCGGCACTTACCGTCTGAAAGACAATCGGTGGCCATTGGCAGAGTCAATATGGCCTTTTTTGGCGTCAGCGGATGGCGGCCGGAGCGAAAGGACAAGCCGACGGGAATATGGCCGGATCCTTCTTCACTTCTCCATTTGGCTCATCGGCAATCGAATTCGGAAGACCGGCTGCGGCTCTCGTTCTACTTCAAGCGTTCCATCTAGCTGCGAAACAAGCGCCGAGATCAGCTGCAGCCCAAGTGTTTGTGGATTCTCAATGTCGACATGCCTAGGGAACGGTTTGCCGGTGTTGGATGCCGTAAGCATGTAATACCCTTTCCCGTCTTGGTCCATAGATACCGTGAAGCGAGGCTCGACTTCTCCGACGAAGCCATGTTTGAGAGCGTTGGTCGCCCTCTCGTTTACAATAAGTCCGAGCGGAATTGCCGTTTTGGTGGAAACCGAAATATCAGGGAGGTCGTTTTCTATGGTGATAGTCCGTCTCCCCGAGGACTGCAATACATTCGAGAGGATGCCCCCCACGTATTCCTTCAGGTTCACGTGAGTCACTTCATCGCTATACTGCAGCACTTCGTGGACCTTCCGGATAGCGTTTATTCGATTTCGGAGGTCGGACAGATCCGCGTGGTCGTCGAATGTGCTCTCCTTTAGGTCGATCAGGGAGGACACCATGCTAAGATTGTTCTTGACGCGATGATTGAGTTCGCGCAACAGGGAGTCTTTTTCCTCCAGTGCCTTCCGAACCTGTTCTTCCTTCTCCTTGCGCTCGGTGACGTCCTCGGCTGAGCAGACCACATATTCTACATTCTCATTCCGGTCAAGTTTCGGCGTTTTGATGATCGAGAGAAGTCTCTCTTCGCCGGCGGCATTCAAGACGGCCTCTTCGCTGTAAATTTGTTGCTTCTTGGTGAATACCTTCCGGTTTCCCGCGATGCATACATCGGCTTCTTCTGTAGTCGACATCAGATCATAGAGACTCTTGCCTTCCATATCTTGCCTTTGCATGCCGAAGAAGTCTGCATGAGCTTGGTTGACCGAACCGTATGTCTCAACGTCCTTGAGATACCAGATCTGAGTCGGGATGGTATCGAGCAACATCCGCTGCTCTTCTCCCGCCCTAATGAGAGCGTGCTCTTTTTCCTTGCGCTCACTGATATCGCGCACTACGCTAACCGTTGCCTTCGGTATATCCGTTCCATCCCGGAGGAAGGTGGCGTGTACCTCAACCGGGACGATGTGGCCACTTTTGTGGATGACCTCACGTTCGAACCTTCGGGTATTGGTTTTGCCGTCTATTACATCTCTTACTTCCTGTTGGTGTCGAGCATGTGAGTCCTGGGTTTGGAGGTCTTGTAGCGTCATGGAGAGCACCTCATCGACCGTGTAACCGAACACCTTCTCCACGGACGGACTGACATAGGTGAAACACTCACTCTCCAGGTCCAAGGATACCACGACGTCTTGGATGTTCTCGGCGAGCAGGCGGTAGTACTCTTCACTCTCACGGGACTTCTTTTCGCCTTCCTCCGCGCGTGTCTTGGCCTCTTTGAGCATCTTCTCACTACGAAGTCTCAAGAGAAGATGGCCAAGGTTACTGGCTATTGTCATAAGGTTCTCAATCTCGTTATTGCTCCAGCTATAGCGCTCCCTTACTGCATCGAAGCCGACGAAGCCCCATGTTTCGTCACCGCTTCTCACCGGTATCTCAATGTAGGACTGAATGCCCTGCCGTCTGAATTCCTGCTTCTCCGGACCGGCTTCATCGGGCAGTGCTTCGAGGTCGGGCACATGTATGAAATCTTGAGAAAGAACCTGTGATGTCCACCAGGGAAACGACATCGTCGGCTCGTTCTGTATCCGATGCATTTGTGGGGAAACACCCTCTCTGCACCATTCATGGGTGTTGGTCATGGCATCGTGATCATCGGAAAGGAGAAAAAGGTATGACCGATCAACCCGGAAATGCTCGCCGATTTGAGCCAGCATCGTGTTTATGTCTTCGTCAAAGCTTCCTTCGGTTGTCTTCACGAAGCGTGAGGAAATATCCGATATGATCTTCTGGAATTCGAGAGCTTCCTCTAATTGCCTCTTTGCCTGTTTCTCCTCGGTGCTGTCCTTTATAATACCGGCTATACAGTCTATTTCATCCCTTTTGTTGCGAAGAGGATAGTAGGACACCTCCATGTACCGTTTGCCTGCTTGCGGAAACTCAAACCACCTCGAATACTCTACGGACTCACCGGCGAAACATCGGTCTATCTCCGGCTTTATGGCTTGAAACGCATTACTACCCAAAATTTCTGCAACGCTCTTCCCAACTATCTGCTCTTTGTGCATTCCGGAATCCCGGGAGTAACGTTCGTTTACAACTCGATAGCGATAGTCAGAGTCAACGATCGAGACTTTCTGATCATCTATCGCATCGACGGCCAATCGGTAAAAGTCAAGGTAGGCATTCTGTTCGCGGAGCTGCCGTTCCTTCTCCTCTTCACGTCTTCTGGCATCAAATAGCTCAAGAGCCATGTTAATCGATTCAACGAGCACGAACTCACCGCTGCTCTTGAGAACATACCCATAACTGGTGATCTTCTTTACTCTATCGACATACTCCTTCTCCGAGTGGCCTGTGAGGAACACGATCGGGAGGTCATGGGTTTCAAGGATCCTCTCAGCCGCCTCCGTTCCGTCCATACCTTCGCCAAGGTCTATGTCCATGAGGATGAGGTCGACACCGGAGTCGGCGGTAGCCGTCTCCACGGCCTTCTCCCTGGTGTTTGCCGTGGTAACAGTGAACCCATGCTTCTCCAAGGTCCGTTTCTCCGCCAGTGCGATGAGAGCTTCGTCTTCAACCAGGAGAAGATGCCTGTGATCCGCTCCCGCATCTTGGACGCTTCCTTGTTCGTGCATCGTGCTACTCCCTGGTCCAGCCACTTGCTTCTATCTCAAGAACCGGCCTGCGGGCTTCCGGCTTGATGGTGGAGGCGACAAAAGGGAGAGGCTATGAAGTGCTTGGAACAACCTCACCATTTCTCCGGTGTTCGCTCCCAAGGTTAAGCAAATTCCGGTTGATTCACTCTGAAGATACTAGCACGGCTTCTGAGGCCACACAAGAATACTTGGACTTTGAAGCGTCCTGTGAGGGGCGTGCAGGGCGGAGCGTGCGCGGAGCCCGATAAGCACGCCCCGGTGCCCGAAGGGCACGCGGGCTGGAGCGTGGGGGAGACTTCCCCCAACAATCCCCGCCCGCTCAATTCTCTACTTGGTGGACGCCCGCTTGATAGTGGTCGAAAAACTCCCGGCATTCGGCGGAGGCGGGCTTCAGCTGGTCGAACCACGTTGCATCCGGATCGTACTCGGCGAAGAAGGGACGGTCTACCCGCGAGGCGTCCCGGGCCTGGATGTAGCGCAGGACAAAACACTTGCGCCCTCCGACGTTCGCGACGCCCTGCACCTCCACCTTCCCGGGGGTTGCCGACATGACCGGCCCACGTGCGGTTCGCGCAAGTCCTGAGAGACCGCTCACCGCCTCCCGGTAGATACGATAGGCCCGCGATAGCGGGAGCTCGAAATACTCCCGCGGCCCGGTGTCCCGTTCGACGAACATATAGTACGGGACCATTCCGAGCTCGATTTGGCGTTGCCATAGCTGCCGCCAGAGCCCGGGAGTGTCGTTTATGTGTCGCAGTAGCGGGGATTGGGTACGGATGATCGCGCCCAGCCCCAGCAACCGCCTGCTTGCGCGCGCTACAATGCGGGGCTCCAGCTCGCGCGGATGGTTGAACTGCGCCATGATGGCTAGCTGTCTCCCAGACTCCACCACTCGCGAAAAGAGCCGGAGGACCGCTTCCCCATCCGGGTCATCGATATAGCGATGCGGCCAATATGAGAGCGACTTGGTTCCGATCCGGATCGTGCGAACGTGCTCCAGACCGGCACCAAGAAGCGGCTCGATGGTCTCTCTGAGTTGCTGGGCACCCATCACCATCGGATCGCCACCGGTGATAAGCACGTCCGTAACTGTCGGGTGTTCCTTGAGATAACGAACGAACCGATCTACCGACCGAGCGGCGAAGCGCAGCCCCTCGATACCGACAAACTGCGCCCACCGGAAACAGAACGTGCAGTAGGCAAAACACGACTGGCCGGCTTTCGGGAAATAGAGCGCAGTCTCCCGGTACTTGTGCTGTACACCCTCGAGCGGCTTTCCTTCGAACACCGGTACGTTCTTTTCGAGCTGTCCGGCGGGCTGCGGGTTGAGACGGTAGCGAATCCGGTGGACGAGCTCCTGCAGCTCTTGCTGAGCCCTCTCGGCATTGGTCCCGGCCCGGATCTGCTTCACCCGTCGGGCGACCGCCCGGAACTCCTCAGGACGAAGCATGCCGCGTTGCGGAAGGGTTAGCCGGTAGAGCGGATCGTCCGGTACCCGCTTCCAATCGACGAGCTGCTCCAGCACGTACCGGCTCGTCTTGAACGGAAGCACTTGACCGACGACTTCGAGCTCGAACTGCAGCTCTTCCGGAAGGCTATGGTATTCGGGAATTTCGTGCAGATTGCGGAGGGTATACTGCTTCGAGCCGCGGCAGATATCCGTGGCTCCTCTCGGGCTGTTCCGTCCGTTGCCGTGTCCGCCCGCGCAAGCCATCCGTCAGCCTCCCTCCTCCAGCTCGCTAAACCGGCGCAACGCTACTGCCGGACATCTGTAAGGTGCCTTGGCACCGGAGCGCGCCGAAACGGACGAATCGGTGCTGAAGGGAACGGAGCGAGTGCGCAGCGAGCGGCCGAACTCCACTGAGCTCGACCGCACCGCGCGGTATCCCCTTGTTCGGCCGCCTGGCGGCCACTGACCTGAGCTACATCAGAATCTCGATCTCCGCATCCTGCCGTAGCTCATCAATGTACGATTCCACGGCCTGCTGCTCCTGCTGTTGCGCGAGGAACTGCTCGATCTGACCGCGAACCTCTTCAAACTCCTGGGTTCCGGCTTCCCGCTCGTCAGTCTTTCGGATTATGTGAAACCCGAATTGGCTCTCCACGACGCCGGAAATCTCGCCGATTTCCAGAGCGAACGCGGCTTCCTCGAACTCGGGAATCATCTGGCCACGGCCGAAGTACCCGAGGTCTCCGCCCTCTTCGGCGGTCCCATCCTCCGAATGCTCGCGAGCGAGGTCGGCGAAGTCAGCATCCTCTTCTTCCAGTTGCCGGAGGATATCCTCGATCTCCTCTCGAGCTGCATCGTGAGCTTCCTCGTCCTCCGGATCGGACTGGAGAAGGATGTGGCTGGCCCGAATCTCATCCTCAGTCTCGAAGAACTCCGGATTCTCCTCATAGAACTCGCGCAGATCCTCTTCTTCCACCGCGATGTCCCCGGCGATCTCTTCTTCAAAGAGCGCCTGAAGGACGAGCTGCTGCGATATATCGTCGACAAGGTCCTGCTCGGTCAGGTTCTGCTGCGCGAGCGCTTGCTCAAAGCTCTCTTGATCCGGGAACTGCCCCCGAATCTGCTCCATCTGTTGCTGGACCTCTTGATCGCTTGGCGCGATGCCGAGCTCTTGGCCGTGCTGAAGCAGGAGCTCCCGGTTTATGAGCTGCTCCAGGATCTGGTCTTCCAGCATCTGCCGTTCTTGCTCTCCGATCTCCATACCCTGCATCTGGGCCTGCTGGAGCTGGGCTTCGATCTGCTGCTCGTACAGCTGGCGATCGATCGGTTGTCCGTTCACGACGGCGACCGCTTCGTCTTCATCCACATCCGGAGGCGCCGTCTCGAGATCGGTTGCCTCGACATCCTCCGGCTCCTCGGGCTCCGGCTCCTCTTCCTCCTGCTGACCGCCGGCAAACGCCATGCCGCCGGCAAACAAGACGATGAGAAACAGTACCAACACACGCTTCCACATAACACTCATATCCATCTCCTTGGTGTTTGACTTAACGCATACTATGTCGAAAACGACATGTCAACATCGGTTTGGGACCAACCGATTAGTTGACAGGAAACTATACGCGCCGTACAGTTCGCAAGCACCCGTTTACAAGCGAAATCCGCACAGGGGCAGAACTCTCGACCGATGTAACTGAGGATAGCACCATGGATCATTCGGAACCATCCGTCACGCCGTCCGGCATAGTGTGCGCGAACTCCATCCGAGTACAATGGTACTGCAACGGCACCCTCCGCGTCGAGGAGGCCGGCGCAAATGGCTGCTTCTGCGACGATCCGACCTTTGGAGTGCTCGCCCGCCCACCGCTTCGAGGCGACGTTCGGGCGACCAAGGACGAAGCGGGTTACCGGCTGAAGGCTGACAACCTGGTGTTGACCGTCGAAGTCGGGCAACGTGCTGCAACCGATGCACACCTCGAATGGCGGGCTGATCTTCGGGAGGCACGGACGCCGGACGGCCCCGAGCTCCTTCTGGGCTCCATCTCGTCAGCCCAACCCGTTCAGCCTGCGGAGTTTCGGCTTCCACGTATCGATTCCCGGCAGCGATTCTGGTGCTTCCGTGACGCGCCGCGTGCCGTCCCCCCTGAGCGAGGCGCCCTTCCTCCCGAACCGGGCGATCGCGACGAGTGGCGAATCGAAGCGAAGGCACGAGACTGGTATCTTTTCCCATTCGCCGATGAGCCGCTTCGGCTCCGTTCGGCTTTCCTCGAGTTGACCGGATCGATACCGGTTCCCCCGCGATGGATGCTGGGACTGTGGCACAGCCGCTACTATCCGTACAGTGCCGAGGGCGCACTCGAGCTCGCCGATGAGTACCACGGCCGGCGCTTCCCCTTGGACGCGTTCGTAATCGACACGGACTGGCGAATCGGCGGGAGTCGCGGATACGAGGTCAACAACGAGCTCTTTCCCGACATGCGGAGTTTCTTCCGGCAGATGCACGAGCGCAATCTACACGTAGTCTTCAACGACCACCCGGAGCCGATCGAGCGTACTCCGCTCGATCCGGAGCTCTTCCGCTACCGCAGGAGGAACCTCGGCCGCTTCCTGGAGATGGGACTCTCGGCATGGTGGTTCGACCGGAACTGGAGGCGCATCATGGAGGGGCCGGCACCGGGGCTTGAGACCGCGGTGTGGGGCCAGCGAATCTACTGGGACATCACCCGGGCCGTCCGTCCCGGGAGCCGCCCGGCTCTCTTGAGCATGCGGGCCGACCATCCGGCGGCGCATCGATTCCCTATCTGGTGGACGGGTGACATCCACTCCGACTGGGATTCGCTGATCGAGGCTGTCCATGAGACCGTGGAAGACGGTGAGCAGCTGCTCCCCTGGACCGGACAGGACATCGGCGGGCACATCGGGTTCCCATCTCCGGAGCAGTACGTCCGCTGGGTCCAGTGGGGCGCGCTCTCGCCGACGTTCCGTCTCCACTGCGGCCCGAAGAACCGGTTCCGCGAGCCGTGGCGTTTCGGCGAACGGGTGGAGACGATTGCCCGGAGGTTCACCAGGGTGCGCTACCGGCTTATGCCGTATCTCAGCCGCTTGGCTTTCCTGGCCTGGCGCGACGGCACTCCGCTATTACGAAGCCGCGCGTTCCGGAACGCGTTAAGCTGGGAGGCTGCCTCTGCGGGCGAGGCCTCGCGGGCACGCGGGGAGGCGGGCGCCCGGGCCGCCCCGGCGGGCTCCGCCGGGGCCGGCGGGGGGGCCGCGCCGGCCGGGAAAGGGGCGGCCGAGGCTGCCCCGGGGGGCTCCGCCGGGGCCGGCGGCGAGGAGCGCACCGGGGGGGCCGCCCCGGAGGCCGTTCCAGGGGCTTCTGCCGGCGGCGCACCCGGACAGTGGGACTCCTTCTTCTTGGGCGACGATATCTTCGTTGCCCCGATCTTCGGACCCGCCGAGGCGGAGGTCGGCACGTATCGCCTGGTGCCGGGTCCGTTCCGGAGGCACGTGTACTGCGGCGCCGGCGCGCCGGATCTCGGCGAGGGGCAACAGGAGCCAATCGAGATTACCGAGTCACCGTATGTCCGCCTCAACTTCACCGACTACAACCGGAATAAGATGGCATGGGGCACGGACTTCACCGTGGTCTGGGAAGGTTCCTTTAGTCCGCCGCAAAGTGGCTGGTATCGGTTCACGCTCGCCGGAAACGGGATGAAGGGGCTCGATGTCGGGCCGGGCGAGGAGGAACCTCACATCAGGGACGTCTTCGACAAAGGGCATAATGAAGTAACTCTCCCGCTGGAAGAGGGCACGAGCTACCCGATTACGGTACGCTACCGAAACGCAGGGACGCCTCCGATTGCCTGCCGGCTTTCGGTCCGCCGGATGCCGCGCGACATCGAGATCGGGGACGCCGAATGGAGCGTAGACGTTCCTCCGGGTGTATGGCATGACGCGTGGGACGGGACTATGGTCGAGGGGCCCGCCCGGCTCGGGAGGCTCACCCCGCTTGAGCAGCTTCCGCTCTATCTTGCCGATCGTGCCATCATTCCTCTTCTCGAACCGGCCGCCTCAACGGCGGACCAGGATTGGTCAAAGGTCTACCTCTGCGTTCCATTGAGCAACACAAACGGGACAACGAGCCGGCTTCTTCACGAGGACGACGGCGTTTCGGAGAAGTATCAGGAGGGCGAATGCCGCACAACCCCGCTTAGCGTTAGCCGCACCGGAACGGAAATCGAGCTGCGCGCGGGTCCGGCGGAGGGAACCTGCGCGGGCGCGCCTGCCGAGCGAACGCTGACGTGGATGCTCCACCTGCACCCGGGTGAACGGATAGTCGCAGTAGAAGGAGCCGACGACTGGCACGAGCTCCGCCGGCCCGAGGCGGGGAGCGGCGCGCCGGCGCTCGATGTCGGGCCGGACGCTCCTGCACCGTGGGAGAATCGCCGCAGCTATGCCGTTCGCACAGTTCAGAACTCTCCCGGCCAAGCGCGGACTGCGATGGTGACAGTGGAGTAACGTCCGGCACCGGAATGGGAAGCTACTGAAAGTCTCTACTTGCGGGTGCCGCGGTGGCGAACGATACCTCCGGGCGCCACAAGCTCTCCGCAAGGACGTACGGGCTTGTGGGATGCTTCTGGAGAATACCGGTCACCCCCAGAAAAGCGGAGGTCAGAACAACCGAACGGAAGCGCTCGAACACTTCGCGCTTTACGATCGCGTTTACGAAGCCGCTTTCATCCTCGAGCGTGATGAAGAGCGTCCCGCCCGCAGTCTCCGGCCGTTGCCTGCATATCACGAGCCCCGCATACCGCACGCGGACTCCTTCGGGACGGCCGGCCACGGCGGCGGCATCCGGAAGCCCCATGCGCGCCAGCTCACTCCGCGCCGTCTCGAGGGGATGGCCCCGCACGCTGTGCCCCGTAGCTCCGTAGTCCCATGCTATCCGCTCCATCGAGCTCAACGAATCGAACCTCGGCTCCGGCGCGCTACCGATGCCTGCGAGCAGGCCGGATGAGTCCATTGTCCATTTTCCGCTTTTGTCTTCGCCCCCCGTTCCGCCGGCTCCCCTGCCGGGTTCTCCGCCACCGGATCCCCCGTCCAGCCCGCGGGCTGTTGCGCCACCTGCTCCGCTGAGTGCTCCGCCGTCCGGTCCGCGGGCTGTTTCGCCGCCTGCGCCGCTGGGTGCTCCCCCGTCCAGCCCGCGGACTGTTTTGCCGCCTGCGCCACTGGGTGCTCCGCCATCCGGTCCGCCGCCTGTTCCGCCGGCACTCTTCCGCGAGGCCGGCGAGCGACTTCCCCTTCCTTGGCCGTGACCGTTCTGACTCCGCCGGTTCTCTCGGCTCCCCCGGATGCCGTAGCTCTTCCAGAGCGCCTGCCGCCGGTCGATGCCGAGAGAGGCAAGTACCCCTCCTTCCGCAAGCGCAACGAGCACGTCCTCGGCAAGATCGGAGCGCTCGATGAAGTCCTCCCCTGACTTGAATGGGCGGGCTTCACAAATGCGCTCCCAATCTCCCTCCCCTACTCCCTTTACAAACCGGAGCCCCATGCGCACCGCAGGCCGCCGGCCCACAGCCGGCGAGGCGTGGTCGGCGCGCGAAGGGTTTGGCGCGCGTACCGAGGTGCCGGTGCCGTCCGCGGAATGGCGTGTCACCCGGGCGCCACCGCCCCCGCCGGCGCCTCCGGCCGATGTCCCCACCTCAAGCGTGCAAAACCAGTCGCTGTAGCTGACGTCGGCGGGGCGCACCGTGATCCCGTGGCGCCGAGCATCCTCGACGATGGTGCTCGGCGCGTAGAAGCCCATAGGCCATGCGTTGAGGAGCGCGCAGGTGAAAACTTCCGGGTGGTGCCGGCGGATGTAGGCGGTGGCGTAGGCGATGAGGGCAAAGCTTGCCGCGTGGCTCTCCGGAAAGCCGTACTCGCCGAAGCCGCGGATCTGCTCGAAAACCTGCTCCGCAAAACGCCGCGAGATTCCGCGTGCGGTCATACGCTCGATCATGCGATCGCGGTGCTGCTCGATCCGGCCCGTCTTTCGCCACGCCGCCATATCCCGGCGCAACCGGTCGGCCTCCCCCGGCGTGTAATCCGCGGCTTCCACCGCAAGCTTCATCACCTGCTCCTGGAAGAGCGGCACTCCAAGCGTTTTGCGGAGAATGGGCTCGAGCGAAGGGTGCGGATAGCGCACCGGCTCCTCTCCACTCCGCCGGCGGAGGTACGGATGCACCATTCCGCCGGTGATCGGCCCAGGCCGCACGATGCTGATCTCGATAACAATGTCATGAAACGTCCGCGGCTTCATCCGCGGGAGCATCGCCATCTGCGCCCTGCTCTCCAGCTGGAACACCCCTACGGTGTCCCCCCGGGAGAGCATCCGGTAGACGTCCCGGTCCCCTGAGGGAATCTCCGCCATTGAGAGCCGGATACCGTGATGGGAGCGCAGAAGCTCGAAACAGCGCCGGAGCTGGCTGAGCGCCCCCAGTCCCAGCAGATCCACCTTGAAAAGCCCCATCTCCTCGATATCGTCCTTGTCCCACTGAACGACTACCCGTCCCGGCATGGTAGCGTTCTCCATCGGCACCAGCCGGTCCACCGGCTGGTTTCCCAGGAGAAAGCCACCGGGATGGATCGAGAGGTGGCGCGGCATCCCGAGGATCTCGCGCACAAACCGCGCCAGGAGCGCCCCGCGGCCGGAATCCGGCGAAAGCCCTTCGGCGCGCATGGTCTCATCCAGGCTGTCCGCATGCCGCCCCACGAGCCTGGCAAGCCGATCGAGCGTGCTTTCCGGGAACCCGAGCACCGCCCCTACCTCGCGAACCGCCGAGCGCGGCCGGTAGGTGATGACGTTCGCCACCATCGCCGCATGCCGAGCCCCGTAGCGCTCGTACATGTGGCGAATAACCTCCTCCCGGCGTTCGTGCTCGATATCGAGATCGATGTCGGGAGGCTCGGCGCGCTCCTTTGAGAGAAAGCGCTCGAAGAGCAGATTCATCCGGACCGGATCGATTGCGGTGATCCCGAGGCAGTAACAGACGATGCTGTTGGCTGCCGAGCCGCGCCCTTGGCAGAGAATGCCCTGTTCCTCGCAGAAACGGACGATCTCGTGCATGGTGAGAAAGTAGCCCGCGTACTCCAGCTCCTCGATCACCGCAAGCTCCCGCTTGAGCTGGTCACGCACGTCCTCCGGTACCCCTTCCGGATAGCGGGAGCGAGCGCCCCGCCGGCAGAGCCTGGCCAGCCATCCGGAGGTGGTGTAGCCCGCGGGGACATGCTCTTCCGGATAGCGGTAGGAGATCTCCCCCAGCGTGAAATGGGCACGCTCCGCGATCTCGGCGGTGCGCTCAAGGAGGCGCGGATCGTCCCGGTAGCGCTTTGCAAGCTCCTCCGCCTGCGGCAGCGCGAACTCGTCGTTCCGATCGAGGAGCGCCCCCGCCTCATCTATGCTGGTCCGATAGCGGATGCAGGTGAGAACATCCCGGAGCGGTTTCCGCTCCCGGGCATGGTAACGCACCTCCGGGACCGCAACGAGCGGGAGCCCGAGCTTCCGAGCAAGCCCCCTTCCCGCGAGCTCGAGCTGCCGGTCCTCCGGAAGCAAGTGGCGCGCAATGCCCACATACGCCGCTCCGGCAAAGGCGTCACGAAGGAGCTCGCACGCCTCACCCGGCGGGTATCCGCCGTCCGGTAGAAAGACCGCGATCAGCCCCGCGGCGCGCTCGGCGACTTCCGAAGCGCGCACCGACGAGCTACCTTTGGGGTTTCGCAACCGCCCCGCGGAAATGAGTTCGCACAGATTCCCGTATCCGTCCCGATCCTCTGCCAGGATAAGGAGGAAGCCCCCCTCGGCCAGGGTCAAGGTGGAGCCGCAGATGAGCCGGAGCGACCGGTTGCGCGCCTCCGCATGGGCGCGCACCATGCCGTACATCCCGTCCCGGTCGGCAAGCCCGATCGCTCTATACCCCGCATCCTCCGCCGCCTCCACGAGCTCTTCCGGCATACTGGCCCCTTCCAGGAAGGAGAAGCTGCTCAGACACCGCAGGGGGACGAAATCCCTTGCGCCGGCTCGAGCCGCAGCGCGGCCGGTTCTCCTGCGTTGGCTGCCAGGCCCGTCGCGCGGGCCGCGGCCACCGGGGAGGTCCGGCCTGCCACCGGCTTCACCTCCTCCAGGAACCCCGGCGGGCGCGCCCGCGGACGCTCGGGCGGGTGCCCCGGCCGACGCCCCGGCGGAGGTCCCTGCAGCTGCCGCGACGGACTCCCCGGCAGCAGTCCCGGCGGGCACCTTGGGAGATGCTCCGGCAGGAGCCCCTGATGTCAATCTACCGCTCCATGGAGAAACCATCGATCCCCCTCCCGAAAAACCCAGCGCACCGTTCCATCCGGAAGCGCGATATACCAGTAGGCGCGGCGCGGCTCGTCCCGCCACCACCGCCCCGAGAGCACGAATGGGCCGGCACGCTCCAAAAGCATCGCGCTTGCACAACTCCCCTCCGGCGACTGTCCTGCCCGGGCGGCCCGGAAAACTGAGTCCACAACACCGGTAGCTTTGCTTGAGAGCTCGACAGGATCGAGCAATATCCGCCGCACGAGGGGCGAGGTCACACCCGGCCGCCGCCCGCGCACTCGACCGCTTTCCGGCCCCTCGCCGACGGCCGGTCCTTCGCTAGCGACCAGTCTTTCGCCGGCGCCCGGCCGTTCGCTTTCCGGTTCTCCGCTTTCCGGCCCTTCGCTAACGCCCGGCCCTCCGCCGACGTCCGGCCCTTCGCTAGCGACCAGCCTTTCGCCGGCGCCCGGCCCTCCGCCGATGCCCGGTCCTCCGCTCTCCGGCCCTCCACCGACGAGCGGCCCTGGGACATCTACCCCCGTGCCCCGGGACATGGAAGGACGGGATGTGGAGATGGAGCTCTCCGCATCCTCGCGCGCTCCCGGGAACGAGGAGGCGCACTCTCCACGCTCTCCCGCCACGAGGAGTGAGCCGTCACTCCGAAGATCCACGGCTTTCCGGAGTGAGAACCGATCCTCCGGCCGGTGATCGGAGCGCAGGTCGATCCGGACGAGCGCGTTATCTCCCAGCTCGGCCCGCAGGAGTGAGAGCGCGCGAGCGGCGTCCCGAAGCGAGCGTGCCCGGGGAAGCGCAAAAAGCTCTCCGGCATGCGCCCGTTGCTCCGCTCCGTGCCCGGAGAGCTCAACCTTCACCACCGGAGCTCCGATCTCCACGCTCTGCAGTTTGAGATCGATGAGCTTGCGTATGAACCGCCGGTCCGTGGTGGGCTCGGCAGGTGTGATATGGTGCCGGAGCTCTTCTCCGTTCTCCAGATGGAGCGCAAGCGCCACCCACGCCGTAGCCGTTCCCGCAGCAGTGAGCTCCGCAACGACCTCCCCGAGCATCTCCTCGAAGTAAGGGAGGAGACTTTCGGCCCCTGTAAGCGAGGGGATCTCCCGCCGGCGCACCGGGTCCGCTCCGGGCTCCGCTCCCTGCGGTGGAATCGCATCCCCGCCGGCCGCGAACTGCCGGAGCGTCGCGGCGCGGGCCCCGAGCTTCCGGGCTACGCTTGCCTCCGGAAGCGCGCAGAATTCCGCCACGGTGCGCACCCCAAGCCGGCCCAGCCGCTCCATCGCGCGAGGCTCAAGAGGAAGAAGCGAGACGGAAGACCGCATCGCATGAGCAAGTTCCTCCTCAGCGGAACGCGAAATCACCACCCGGCGCGATGTACGCGCCGCGGCAAAAGTCCCGAAGCGATCGAACCCTACTGCAACCCGAGCTCGAAATCCGTGCTCCCGCGCTCGCTCTTGCAGAGCGCGCGCCCACGCCTCAGGTCCTCCCCATAGCGAATCCAGCCCGCGGGCATCCAGCCAGAAGACGCCGGCCAATTCCTCCCGGCGCTCCACCGCGGGCGAAAACTCATAGAGAAACGCATCACACTCCGCATTGGCACTGCGGATCTCCGGCGCCTCCACGGCGCCGGCCCGCAGGCGAGGCGCTACCGCAAGCGCCGCGGCATACCGCATCCCGGGCAGAACGCCGAGCTCCCGAGCATGCCGGCTTACCGAAAGCACCGTACCCTGTGGCCGCTCCTCACTGACCAGACAAAACGGCTCCTCCCGCCACTCCGGCCGTTTGCGAGCAAGAAGCTGCAACGCAAAGTGGGGAAGATCAAAGCAAGCCAGGCGGACCATCGTACTCTCCCCGATAAACTCGATTCGGTCCGTGCCGCTTGTCTTTCTCCACCACGAGCTCCACGCGGAACCGGCCCTGTCCGATCCGCCGCGTGACGCACCGTCCCCGCAGCCCAACGAGCGACCCGAGCCTGTAGCTCCCTTCCGTGCGGCACACGACTGCTGAACGGTTGAGAGCGGCCAGCCGCAGTAGCCTCCCGAGCACGGGCTCCTCCACCGTATGCGCTCCGAGATCCATTACCACCAGACCGTAGGCACCGGAGCGCACGAAGAGATCCGCCGAGCGGGCCGCCTCCCGGCCGCTCTCCGCCCGGACCACCGGCAGAAAAGAGAGCCGGACTCCGTGCGCCGCCGCATCCGGAGGGAAAAAGAGCTCCGAACCGCCGGCAATCCAGACCGCCCGCTCCCCAGTGATCTGAGCCTCCCGGGCAAGTCCCATAGCCACTGTGGTACTCCCCGCTCCATACAGCTCCACAATGCGCCCGAGCAACATCCCGATTCCAAGCGAGCCGGAGTCCGAACGGAGCCGGAGCTCATGCTGCGCTCCGGAGTCCGCGACATGAGACGCATCCTCCACGAGATCCCGCGCGCGATATACCGGAAGAGAGGAGAGCGGCTTCATTCGTGATACTCCCGGTAGCCGGACCCATCGATGATCCGCCGGACCTCCACCACCTTGCCGAGGAGAACGAACTCCTCTGGGAGGATTATCCCGGAGTAGACCGGATTTTCCGCGTGGAGCTCCGGGCGGCCGTTGCGAATGCGGAACCGTTTCACCGTGGCATCATCCTCCACCCGGGCAACTACGATGTCACCGTCCTGAGCGGTCTGCTGCCTGCGCACTATGACGAGATCTCCCGGGAGGATTCCGGCATCCCGCATGCTCTCCCCGCGAACCCGAAGCGCGAAGAGCTCCTCATGCTCTGAGCGATCCGCGACGGAGAGTTCCCCCTCGATATCCTGAAACGCCGTGGAAAACGGCCCTGCAGCCACGCGCCCCACAAGCGGCACGCGCCGCTCATCCGCCGAGGGCTCCTGCGCCGATGACTCCTGCCCAACCGCGGAAAGTGTCCGTAGCTCCTCTTCCGGCAAGGTGTAGCCCCGTGAAATGCGGGGAGTCTTCCGCAAAGCCCCGGCGGCGACGAGTGCGTCCAAATGCCGTTGGACGCTCTGCGCAGCAGAGAGCCCCAGCTCCTTCTGGATCTCCCGGACCGTAGGCGGAGAGCCGGCGAGAATCCGGCTCCGTACAAAACGGTAGACTCTGGAACGCGTGCTCTCTCTATCCGTCATAGCATACAAGTGTATAGCAGACAAATGTCTTTGTCGAGAGCGCAAGAGCGGATTGCGCTGCTTGGGCCGTGGGTACGCCCTGATTCCGAGATCGAGCCGGCTCCGCTTGTGTTCCGGACGTCCAGAATCTTCGCTTCACGCTCCCTGCAGCCACCAACAATCTTTGCCTCATCGCCCCGGGTTGTTATACTCCGCTCGATGGAGAACACCCACAGCCGGACCCGCCAGGAGTCGGCTCCGAACTCTTCCGAGCTTGCGCGCGAGGTGCACGAGCCGACCGACCTTCCCTACGGAGTCAGCCGCTACTACGCAGCTCTCGCCGAGCGCGAGGACCCGGCCACGGATCCGATTGCCGCACAATACGTTCCGCGGCAAGCAGAGCATCGCGCGCTTCCCTATGAGGATCCGGATCCGATCGGAGACGCTGAGCACCAGGTTACCGAGCGCCTCATTCACAACTATCACGATCGGGCGCTGCTTCTCGTCAACGATCGCTGCGCGGTCTACTGCCGCCATTGCTTTCGCCGCCATTTCACGGGGCATGCCGACGGTCGCCTCACCGATACCCAGCTGGATGCCGCGTGCGGCTATCTGTTGTCGAAGCCACAGATTACGGAGCTCCTGCTTTCCGGCGGCGACCCGCTTATGCTTCCGGACCGGGAGCTTTTCCACGCGATCGACCGACTGCTGGAAGTGAACCCGGACTATATCCTCAGGCTATGTACGCGCATGCCGGTGGTGCTCCCGAGTCGCATCACGACGACGCTGGCCCAAGGGTTGGGCAAGCGCGGGAACGTGTGGGTCATTACGCACGCCAACCACCCGCGAGAGCTCACTGCCGAGTTCTCGACTTCGGTGAGAACGCTCATGGCGGAGGGAATCCCCACGCTCAACCAAGCAGTGCTGCTACGGGGAATCAACGACCAGGTGGGGACGCTCGAGGAGCTCTTCCGCGGACTGCTTCGTATCCGCGTGAAACCGTACTACCTCTTCCAAGGGGACCTCGCTTCGGGAACGGCACACTTCCGCATCCCGATAGAACGCGGGATCGAGCTCATGGAATCGCTTCGAGCGCGCCTATCGGGGATGGCGATCCCTACCTACGCGGTGGATCTCCCCGGGGGCGGAGGAAAAGTGCCGATCGAGAAGGCGCTGCTGAGAATGGAGCGCAATGCGTATGTCTTCCGCGGTCCGGGCGGAAAGGAGTACCGCTACCCTCGCGAAGTCGACTCGGACGACGGGGTTTCGGATATAGAGGCGGAAGAGTCGTCTCAGCACCCGGTGAATTCGGCTCAGGGCGCCGGGGTGGGGGCCAACGGTGAGGACCGACCGGAGGCAGGAGCCGAGAGGGAGTACCGGCCCCGGACCGGGACGCAGGCACGGGCGGAGGCGAGCCGCAAGCCCGGAACGGAGACGCAGGCAAGGGCGGAGGCGAGCTGCAACCCCCGACCAGAGGCGCAGGCGGACCGCAAGCCCGGGGCGCTTGGCCCCCTTGCCGACCGGCTCCAGGTGGTGCTCTGTCGCCCGGACTCGAGCTTCAATATCGGTTCGGTCTGCCGTGCGATGAAGACGATGGGACTCCGTCGCCTGGTGCTCGTCCCCAAGGAGGAGTGGAGCTACGACGCGGAGCAAGTCCGGTTCATGGCAGTCCACGCGTTCGATGTCTACGAAGCCGCGGTGACCCATCCCACCCTTGCCGAGGCTGTGGCAGGATCGACGCTGTCGGTGGGCTTCACCCGAAGGCGGGGCAAGCAGCGCAAGAAGAGTTTTGCGCATCCGGAGGACCTGGCGCGCCGAGTGTCGCGGACGGAGGGGCCGATTGCGCTCGTCTTTGGAAACGAGGAGCATGGGCTTACGACCGATGAGCTGCGCCAGGTAGCGCTTGCGTGCACGATACCGACCGCACCGGACTTTCCCAGCCTGAATCTTGCCTCGGCGGTTCAGATCGCCTGCTACGTACTCGCTCGCGAAGCGGGCTCGTCGGCGATGCCGGCGAGCTCGCAGGTGGTGCCCCAGGCACGAGTCGAGCGCACGGCGGACACGGCGACCGAGCTCTTCGACGCCATCGGGCTCTTTCGGATCTCCTCACCCGAACCTACCCGGACGCTTCTCCGCGATGCGCTCGCACGAGCGGCGCTCAGTCGTTCGGAAACAGACGAGCTCGAGAAACTCTTCCACAAGGCCCGGCACATGCTCGGGAAGTGAATGGCTTCGAGCGTGAGGCACAGATTGTTGGTGGAATTCCGCCCTCTCTCGGCTTCCACCCATCTCCCGCCCGTCGTGGCACGACCGTTTCCGGCGAAAGATCAGTCGATTTTGCAAGAAATCCGCCTCCCTGCCCTGCAATAAAGGGTAGAAGGAGGAGGTGCCGTGGAAAAACCAGAACACAAGGGCGCCGCGCCCACCCACGGCGAAACCGCGGGCTTCGAGGCGAACGCGGAGGTGTGCATGGCGCTCGAGGAGCTGTTCACCGTGCGCCGCGTCGCCTCGCACTACCCGGAGGCGCCGGAGGCTGATTTACGTTCCAACACGCTCGATCACAAGGATCCCGGGGAAGACGCCGCCCACCTCGATAATGTGACATCCGAGCATCTTCAGTTGTGAGCTATCTTCGACAAGCCGGAGAATCTTGTCCCGCTTGCGCGCGGCCAGACAGACGATGGTTCCGCCGGGTTTGACCACATGCGTTGCGCCGGAGAAGAAGCGCTCATAGAGCCGTACGAGGTCCGCGGCGCCGTGGAGCCTGACGCCGAACGGGGGGTTGGTTACGATCGCGTCGAAGCTCGCGGCAGGCCACAGCTCCTTGAGATCGCGTGCGTCTCCCTGCTTCACGGTGATTCGATCCGCCTTCTCCGGAAATCCTGAAGACCGGAGAATCTCCAGATTGGAGCAACACCCCGCGACGGCTTCCTCCCGTTTGTCCATGCCGAAAAGCTGCGCACCGGGCCAGATATCGGCCGCCTCCATGAGGACGGTGCCGCTTCCGCAAAACGGGTCGAGGACCTTCCACGACGTGCGGCGAGTGACTCCGCCGGCAAGCGCATGTTGTGGCGAACCGTTCTCCGCTTCTCCGCGCTCTTTGTGTCGTTCTTCCACCAGTCGAAGCATGGCGTACGCAACGGCAGGCCGCAGCGAAACGCGCGGGCGCCAGACCCACTGATGTCGCCGATCCAACGATTCTCGGGTGAGCTGCAGGCCGACCATGCAGAGCGAATCGGAAATATCTACCCGGACCTCAGTATCGAAGTTCGCTAAATCCACGGATACATCCGGTCTTTCGTCGATCACGCTCCCGACGGCACGTTCGACATCCGGACTTTGGAACTCATGAGTGCCGATCCTCACGCACGACACACGGAACGTAGTCCCGTTCTCCAAACCGGGAATCTCGAGCTCGCGCACCCGTTCGCACAGCTCGTCGATCAACCGATCCTTCGTTAGCTCCCACCCACCAAGGTCGTGAATGACGTGATATGCGGACCGCAAGGTAAAAAGCTCCGAACATGGCGTCCGGCGCGAGGGGCGATCAAAGGAGACCCGCACATGACCGGCGAAGCCGGCAGGGCGCTCCTCGGTTACCGGGCGAAGGTGACCGCTCTTCTCCACCGCTTCGCGAGATAGAAGTGATTCGAGGCCAGGGTTTGTTGTCAGGCGATATCCAATACTCATGCTGCGTGCTCGCGGCCGGCACCGATGAGCATGCTCGATTCTATCCCGAAGCGCAAGCATCGCCGTCGGACACCACGCCGCCGAGCGTCTCCGCTGGGCACCACGCCGCTGCCGGTTGCGGCAAAAGATCCGTTGATGCTGTGCCTCCGATGATGCTGTACCTCTGACGGGTGAACGCGATAGAGTGTGAACACTATGACCATTGTGGAAGAGCTCGACGAAATCAACGACGCAATCGACACGGGCGGGACGGTGGTGCTCTTTTTCTGGCGAGAAGAGCAGCCTGACGCTTCTCAGTTGTTCAACCAAATCAAACGAACGTGTAGAAGGTTCCCTCCGGTTCAGGCGTACGGCATCTGCTTGGACGAGATCCCCATGGCAGCCTCCAGGTTCAACATTTTCATAAGCCCGGCCGTAGTCATCTACGTGCACGGACGCCAGCGGCTCAAGCAGGTCCACGGCGTTTATCCTGAACAACTCCACGATTATCTGAAAGCGCTCTACACTCGGTAGTCAAGATGCCCCGCTTGACGCTCCGCACGGCACGCGCCGGCTGCGTTGCGACCAGATGACGCGCCGAATGGCAAAGTTTCGTTCGGAGAGCCTGCCTACCTGCGCTCGCCTTCAAAAAGATGCACCAAACTGCTACGGAGACTGCTTGACACTCCACTGTTTCTGTGGACATATTTGGAGGTGAAATCACCTCGTGTCTCGGCCATAAAGGCACAATAATGATCGACACAGAAATCATCCACGTAACCAAGCGTCTGCGGCAGATAGCTCATGCCATTAACAAGCATTCCAAGTACCTCCAAGACGCCTATCGTTTGACATTGCCACAAATCGTGTGTCTACGAGAGATCTATGCGCACGGGCCGATTTCGCTCAGCAAGTTGACCCGCGTAGTCTCTCTGAACAACAGTACGGTTACGGGCATTGTGGACCGCTTAGAGCGTGAGGGACTTGTTCGGCGGGAGCGCACCAGTACCGACCGGCGGCAGATTCACATCCAGATCACCGAGTCCGGAGTTGCGTCCCTGAAGAAAGCACCGCCGCCTCTCAACAAGCAATTCGTAGAAGCGTTCGAGCGTCTTGACGACGCCCGAAAGCAGGAGCTGATCGACGCACTAGATCAGCTGGCCGAGCTTCTCTTCCCGTCCTCCAGAATTACCGGAGTACACGATGTCCCGGAGGTCACCGTGGAGGAGATTCCGGAGGATCTCAAAGGGCTCTCCCCTTCGGAAGAGATCGGAACGCCTCCTGCGGAGCATGAAGCTGGACACGAGGCGCCGCAGACAACTCACTCTGCTCGTCCCGACCCGTAACTTGCCGGCTTCGGTAGCCTACTGACTCACGAATCTACCGGCTCGCGTAACCTGCCGGCTTTGATACGTGTAAACACTCTGTGCGTGTCGCCGCCTCGCTCCGGCGGCGACGTTCGCACGGGTTGCGCGAGCGGGCCGGTATGGACCCCGGCGTAGCGCCCTGACAACGGGGCCGGGAAATCGCGCCACAGTTCGAGTCCCCGATATCGGCGCGGAACGGGACGGAGCGCCCGACTCAAGCCTTCCCCTTCTGCCGCATTTTCGCCCATGTATCCTTGAGTGACACCGTCCGATTGAATACGGGCAGTCCGGAATCGGATGCCTCGTCTGAGGCGCAGAAATAACCGTGCCGCAAGAACTGAACCCGCTCGCCCGGCCGAAGATGCCCGACGGCGGGCTCGGCCGGCGCTCGCCGGTTTGTCTGCCGGCTCTCCGGATTGATGTAGTCGCGCCAATCCTCTTCTTCACCGATTCGATCGGGCCGATCCACAGTGAAAAGGTGGCCGAGAGTACGGACTTCTATCGGAACGGCGTGGTGCGCGCTTACCCAGTGCAGCGTACCCTTGACCTTCCTGCCGTCGGCCGTACCACCGCCCCTGCTTTCCGGGTCGTAACGGCACCGAAGCTCCCGTACCGTCCCGTCGCTCTCTTTGATAACGTCGGTACACGTAACATAGTACGCATGCTTGAGCCGAACCTCACGCCCCGGCGCAAGGCGAAAGAACTTCTTGGGTGGATCCTCCATGAAGTCTCCGCGCTCGATGTAGAGCTCCCGCGTAAACGGCATGCTTCGCGTACCGGCACTCTCGTCCTCCGGGTTATTCTCCGCCTCGAACGTTTCCTCCTGGCCTTCCGGATAGTTCTCGATGACCAGCTTGACCGGATCCAGGACGACCATGCGCCGCTCGGCACTCCGGTTGAGCACCTCCCGAACGCAGAACTCGAGCATCTCGATGTCGAGCACGCTCTCGGTCTTGGAGACACCGACCCGTTCAAGGAAGTCGCGAATCGCCTCCGGCGGGTAACCTCGGCGGCGCATGCCGGCTATGGTGGGCATTCGCGGGTCGCCCCAGCCGTCTACGTACCCCTCGCGCACGAGCTCGGCAAGCTTTCGCTTGCTGAGTACGGTGTACGTGATGTTCAGCGGCGCAAACTCGATCTGTTGGGGGTGGTGAACCTCCAGCTGATCCAGGAACCAGTCGTACAACGGACGGTGGTTCTCGAACTCGATCGTACAGAGCGAATGGGTGATTCCCTCGATCGAATCGCTCTGACCGTGTGCCCAGTCATACGTGGGATAGATGCACCACCGGTCGCCGGTACGATGGTGAGAGACTTTGCGAATGCGATACATCGTGGGATCGCGCATGTTGATATTGGGATGAGCCATGTCGATCTTGGCGCGAAGGACGTGCTCCCCTTCCTCGAACTCTCCTGCTCGCATTCTCTCAAAGAGGTCGAGATTCTCCCCGACACTCCGATCACGGTACGGGCTGTTGGTGCCAGGCTCGGTCGGCGTTCCACGGTACTCTCGGATCTGATCCGGGGTCATGCTGTCGACGTACGCCACCCCTTTTCGGATGAGATCCAGTGCAAACTCGTAGAGTTGCTCAAAGTAGTCGGACGCGTAGTACTCTCGCTCCCCCCAGTCGTAGCCTAACCACCGGACATCCTCCTTTATGGACTCCACGTACTCGGGGTTCTCCCGCTCCGGGTTGGTGTCGTCGAATCGCAGGTTACACAGGCCGCCGTATTCGTGTGCGATTCCGAAGTCGAGCGATATCGCCTTTGCGTGGCCGATGTGGAGATATCCGTTCGGCTCCGGCGGAAACCGCGTATGCACTTTGCTCCCGAACTTTCCCGTTCGGTTATGCTCCTCTACCGTTCGGCGGATGAAGTCGCGCCCCGCGTCCTTCTTGCCGGAATCATCCATGAGCTGGTCCTCCTGTCGCGAATCAGAGCCAAGCTACCATAGAGTCAAACCTGAGCACAATCGAGCTCCAGCCTCCGGCCAAGGCAAACGCAGTTGGACCAGTGCGACTCTACGGCGGCGACGAGAAGACGATCAAACGAAGCCCCAGACACTCCGGCCCCAGCGTCGCTCGCGTAGCCGCCGGGAAACGCCTTTGCAGGCATTAGGCACAGACATTGCGATATAGCGCGATCGCGATCGGCAGTCCGCCGGCAAGCTGCGGCGATTCACGTGCCTATGGCGAAGACTCAATGAGACTCTGAATCTCTTCGATAAGCTCTTCTACATACGATTCCAGAGAGGAAACCGCCGAGCTCTCGACACGAAACCCGATCGCCCCCTGATGTCCGCCACCGCTCTGAATCCCGAACCGCTCGAGAATGTCTCGAAGATCCAGCCGTCGATAGTACCTGCTCCGGCGACAGCGGAACTGGAACAGGTTGGGTTTCTCCGGATCACCACCGAATGCCACCAGGGCCACGTAGCCGCTCTCCTCAGCCAAATCATCCGCAACCGCCCGAAGAACCGAGGAAACCACATCCCCGCCGAAACGATTGGTCAGCTCCAGATAACGGGCCGGCGCCAGCATGAGATACGCCACCAGGCCTTTCCGCGCGTGCTCCCGGTAGACCTCTTCGAAACACGCGGCTTCCTCCTCGGAAAGCCGCTCCAGCTCTTCGGACAGCTCCTCGATACTTGCAAACTTGCCGGAGCCTTCGACCGTCTTCTCCCCGAGCAACTGGTTGAAGAGGCGCGTCGAGGCGCTATAGTAACGGAGCTCCTTGCGGGTCTTGAGGAAACGGCCCATTTTGGTATCTCCGACAATTCCGGTGAGAATTGCCAGCACCACATTCCGCGTGAAAACCTCCGGAAACTGCTCGTCAACGGAATCCGAGAAGCGACGCCAAACCTTGAATGCCAGCTGCCCGATAAGCTCGCTCGAGCTGGTCGCCTCTGCAACAAGCGCATAACCGGGGTCCCCAATATACTCGCTGTCCGCCCCCAAGTGGTGGTCGACCTCGATCGTGAGCGTTTCGGGGTCTCGGATAAGCTCGCGCACCTGAGGCACAGAGCCAAGCATGTCGAGCTTCGCGGTATCACAGACAACAACGGCGTCAAACCCGTTCTCAAACGACGTCTCCCGATCAACGTCGATGGAGTTATAGCGGCAAATCCGCTTCAGGTAGTCGAAGCTCTCCGGGATATCTCCTTCGACGAAGACGGCGGCGCTCTTAGCGAACTTGGTTACGAGAAGCGCAAACGCGACCATGGAGGCTACGCAATCCTCGTCAGGGGACTGATGGCCACACACCAGAAAACTCTCGCGCTCCTCGAAAGACCGGATGATATTGTCAAAAACGCGATTCCGTGCCGCTATCGTCGGAAAATCGCGCTTTGGTCCTCGCGGACCTCTCTGTTCATCCATTCCGTGGCCGCCTCCTTCCTTTCAGCGCACCGCTGTCGATGCTATACCATCCCCGCTGCTCCGCCGGACCGCCCCCCGGCGCATACCGCCCGGTCCCGGCCCTCCTCCTTAGCTTGATAGAGCGCTTCATCCGCCAGCTCGCGGAGCCGAGCAGCGGAAGCAACGCCTTCGGAAAGTGTGGCGACTCCCACGCTCGAAGTCACCTGCACGATTGGACCGTCGAGGTTTCGGAGCACCGGAAGCGCCCGTATCCCTTCCACGATGGCCTTGCCGACGCGACACGCCTCATCAACGACCGTATCCGGCAAAATCACGCAGAACTCATCTCCTCCGAAGCGTGCGGCCAAGTCATGCTCGCGCAACACACGCCGCAACACCGGTACGACCGCCTTGATCACCCTGTCACCAACTTCGGGGCTGTAGGTCTCGTTAATGTTCCGAAAATGGTCCAGATCGAACATGATCACCGATAGCGGTTTGCGCGCGGCTTTGTGTTTGGCAAATTGCTCTTCGATCGCCTGATCCAAGAAACGCCGGTTGAACAGGCCGGTGAACTCATCCGTAATCGCGCGCCGTCGGGCATCCTCTCCCCATTGGACCATCTCCGACAAGAACTCGCTGGAGTTCTGAAGGCGCTCAGAGATGATCCCGAGCATCCGGTACATGACCTTGACCGCGATTCGCGGATGGTGGGAGAGGAGACGGTCGAAGTCCACTCCCTTCATACTCAGAAGGGAAGTGTCTTCCGATGTCGAGCAATTCGCCGATCGCGGAGCGTGGTCGAAGATCGACATTTCGCCGAAGAACTGCCCCGGCCCAAACTCCGCTACCTCAACCTCCTCTCCGCCCGGAACGTTCACTGTAACGCTCACCCTCCCTGAGCGCACCAGAAACAGCTCATCTCCCGGGTCACCCTCGCGAAAGAGCCGACTGTCTGCCGGCAGCTCCACTGCCTGGAGGACCGCTTCGAGCTCAGCAAGCTCCTCCTGTTGCAGCGAGGAGAATATCTCGATCTCTCCAAGAAAAGCCGTCTGCGTGCTCATGAGGCGCCCTCGCGAATGACCTCGTCTGCGGTGCAACAGCGGTTGAGCCCCAGCTCCCTGGCTCGAAAGAGGGCACGGTGGCTGAGATCCGTCAGTACCTCGGCCGTCGTAGCGTGCTCCGGGCACAATGCAACCCCGACACTGAAGGTGAGCCGGACCGACGGCTCCCCGACAAGGTGACGTATATCCAGCCGGTTCATCTCCTCCCGGATAGCCTCGGCGCGAGGAAGCACCGCTTGCCTCTCGCAACCAGGAGCTACGAGCGCGATCTCGTTTCCGCGAAAACGCACTACCGGTTCTTCCGGTTCGCTCAGGTCGTTTACCGCCGCAGCAAGAAGACGCAACACTTCATCCCCGACCTCGTGTCCGTAGGTATCGTTTATTGCCTTGAAATCGTCGGGCTTGATCATGAACAGCGCCGTCGAGCCTTCGCTTGACCTGAGAATGCTCGGCAGCTCATCGTCGAGGTATTTCCGATTGTACAAACCCGTCAACGTGTCTCCGAGCACTTGATTCCTAAGCTCCTGTACCCACGGGCTCCGCTCGGAGATCAAACGGTTGGTGTTTCGAATCCGGTTCGAGACAACGCCGATCAGGCGCTGCAGCAACCGAGCTGAAGCCCGCGGGTGACCGGAGAGGAACTCCGCGAAGCTGCGGTTCTCGCCCGGGAAGACCAGAAGCGTCGTGGCCTCCTCCGCCCGGGCATCGGCAGAACGCGGTGCTTCCATGAAGAAGTTTATCTCCCCGAAGACTTCGCCCGTTACGTACCGAGCGATCTCACTCTGTTTGCTCTCGTCGCTACGCAGGATGGCGACGGTTCCGGCCAAGATGACGTAGAGACTATGGGCACCATCACCCCGCCGAAACACGTGCTCCTCCGGCTCCAGCTGCCGAACCGCGGAGCCACGGGCAACTGCTTCGATCTCCTCTTCGTCCAGACCGGAGAAAATCTCAGTAGATCTTAAAAACGCGTGAATGTCGTGTGTCGTGTCACGGTACGGACCACTCATTTCTTCTACACTTCCGGAAAAACCACTATAACACAACCCTAAGCTTCTGACACGGTTGCCACGGAGACCGCCTCGCCACGGAGACCGCCTCGCCGCGAAGCCTGCCCGGCCTCCTCCGTTACTCCAAACGGCCGCTTGCCCGGGCACCCTACGGCGAGAGATCGTTCACGAGGACCCGCGGTTTCCGAGCCTCGTCGTATCTGGCACGGCGCTCAGCCGGAAGAGCGGACAAGTCGCCCTCGCGAAAGCCCAGTGCTTCAAACCAGTCCGAGGCCTGTGTGGTGAGCGCAACCACCTGCTGCACCCCGGCAGCTCGCGCCCGGTCCAGGAGGTATCGAACCACCCGCTCTCCGAGCCCCAGGTGAGCGAACCTCCGGTCCACCGCCAGCGCCGCGAGCTCGGCACACGAAGAACCGTAGAGATGAAGCGCTGCACAGGCCCGTATGCTCTCGTCGACTTCGCTTACTGCGTAATCCCGAATCGCCGCCTGAACGTCTTCCGCGCTTCTCGGCAAGAGGAGCCCAGCCTCAACGTAGGGGTGCATCAACCGCAACACATTGGCGACGTCGGCGTCCTCCATCGGGCGAATGCTCTCGTACTCATTGGCGTGGATCATCGTGCCCGAGCCGAGATTCGAGAACACCTCTTTGAGCAGACACCCCTCGCTTGTGCCGTCCAGCAGATGTACGCGCCGAACTCCGGCCTCACATGCCCTGACGGCGTGGCG
>Ga0207421_10000771_pt1 | contig 41580 bp, 42 predicted proteins | sample SodLakKL_010_SED_4_FD_187542 | JGI IMG/M metagenome (GOLD analysis project Ga0207421, IMG submission 187542) | Alkaline sediment microbial communities from Lake Tanatar, Kulunda Steppe, Russia - 8KL_010_SED (SPAdes) (version 2) | ecosystem: Environmental > Aquatic > Non-marine Saline and...
TTATACAACGCTGGACATTGATTTAGTTACAAAAGGCAGAGATCTTGCCGGAAACATTTTAGAACAGCTCGGGTTTTCCCGTGAAGGTCGTCACTGGTACCATTCCGGATTAGATGTTGCTGTTGAGATCCCGGATAGTCGGCTTGAAGGAGCCGATGAAAATAAGATTACCAAGTTGGAGCTGCCAGGTGAAAAACACCTTTATGTGATCGGGATCGAGGATATTATATTAGATCGACTTCGCGCTTGTGTACATTGGACCTCTTCATCCGATTGTGAATGGGGATTGCGCATGCTTAAAGTGCATTTTGACTCCCTGGATTTAGAATACTTACGCTCCATGGCTGAAAAAGATCACCCTCAAACAGCTCAAAAGCTCGATCATTGGCTTGAAGAAACAGGATAATATTTACCCTCCCTTATTAAGGGTTATATTGCTTTAACCACCCATAATTGTTCCGAAGATCATCCCGGAAATGGTGGCCATTATAGCTACCAGGATTACAAAAATAATGGTTTTTTGGGTGCCGAGAACGCTTCTGATCACCAGCATGTTGGGCAGGCTTAGGGCCGGTCCGGCTAAAAGCAGGGCCAGGGCCGGTCCCTGTCCCATACCCGAACCAAGCAGACCCTGCAGGATGGGTACTTCGGTTAAAGTGGCAAAATACATAAAGGCCCCGATTACAGAAGCAACCAGGTTGGCCTGGAAGCTGTTGCCACCGACCAGTGTCTCGATGTACTGGACTGGAATTAAACCGGCATCACTTTCCGGGCGGCCCATCAGAAAACCGGCTGCCATTACCCCCGCAAATAGCAAGGGGAGGATTTGTAGGGTAAAATCGCGTGTGGACTCGACCCAGGAAACCCTTTCGTCACGATCAAACCAGCGCCAGACCATTAGGCCTAGTATAACTATAAGAGTGGCTACCAGGTACCATTTGGCCCGGTAGGCTGCATACCATAACCCGGTGGCTTCCTCGGGTCTGCCCAGCGCGGCAACAACCAGGATTAAAATTAACACCAGGAAAAAGGCAAGGTTTTGTAAGGGGCTGCGGTTTTCCCCCTGTTCTTCCTCCATGCCCTGCATGGGGGATTCTTTTCTGTTGCGGTCTTCTTTTCTGTAAAGCAGGGCCATAAAAAGTCCGATAACAATGGCGAAAATTACGGCACCAATGGCCCGGGCTAAACCTAATTCCCAGCCCAGGATCCGGGCGGTTAGGATTATGGCCAGGATATTGATGGCAGGCCCGGAATAGAGGAAAGCGATGGCAGGGCCAAGGCCGGCCCCCTTTTTGTAAATACCGGCAAAGAGAGGGAGCACCGTGCAGGAGCAAACGGCCAGCACACTACCGGAAACCGAAGCGACCGAATAAGCCAGGACTTTATGCGCCCCGCCGCCAAAGTACTTGATAACCGCCCCCTGAGAAAGGAAGTTGGCAATTGCCCCTGCGATGAAAAAGGCTGGAATCAGGGTCTGCAAAACATGTTCCCGGACATAATACTGAAGCAGGAAAAAGGCTTCCATAATGGATGCCTGGATATTTGGATGTTGAAAAGGAATAAAATAAACGGAGGCAAAGATTAAAACTAAAATGATTAGTTTTCTGATGTTGTCCATGAACTAAACACTCTCACTTTCAACTGGTTAGTACTCCTGTAAAAAATAAGAATTGGAGTATCTTTTTTGGGAAAGGTTTTATTATAACCGAAGCAAAGCTAAGATCCGGCAGGGAAGGCAGTTTAATCTTCCCCCGGCAAGTATTTGCCTGTAGTATAAGTATGGGATTTATATTAATTCTAATGTTAGCCTGTTTAGCTAATATTTTACTGTTCTTCCTGGATCCATTTTTTAATTTGGTCTTGTTTGGGCAGTTTACCGGAAACTTTTACTTTGCCGTTGATTACCAGCCCCGGGGTCATGAAAACATCGTATTCCATGATCTTGTTTGTATCTTCCACCTTTTCCACATCTGCGGGGATATCCAGGTCGGCTAAAGCGTTTTTAATTTCCTGTTCTAATCTTTCGCAGTTTTTGCAACCGGGTCCGAGAATCTTAATTTCCATGGGAAATCTCTCCTTTCATTATTCTTTATTCAATCAAATATGCATTTACTCATTAACACTATTTTTGGACTTTCATTAATCACGATAACGGTCTAATTTTAAGCGAGCTCATTTAAGTTTATAAAAGCAATTTTTGTTTATGATTCCAGTAGCTCTTCAGCAGTTCCTTGCCTGCGTCCAACAGTTCAAATATTTTTGGGTCGTTCACCTTGTAAAAAACTTTCAATCCTTCTTTTCTGGAGGTTACCAATCCTTCTTTTCTAAGCACATTGAGGTGACGTGAAACGTTTGATTGTTCCATTTGTAATTCAGGTAAAATTTTGCAGACACACTTTTCACCGTCTTTTAAGAGGTCCAAGATTTGAAGCCTGGTAGGATGAGCCAGCGCCTTCAGTAATTCAGCCTGGTAAAGGTAAATGTTTTCGCTCATAATTTATCACCCCAAGTTATGATAATAGTTACTATATATCAAATTACTCATATAGTAACATAACAAGTTAATTTATACAACAGCATTTCCTGGTTTATGCTAAAATAATTTTTGAAAGGCTATTATGCTGCATGCTGCTTTTTTTCATTTATTAAAGGAGGGAACACTTGTTGGATAAAAAGAATAAACGCCATGTCCTGTTTTTGTGTACCGGTAATTCGGTGCGCAGTCAGATGGCAGAAGGGTTTCTCAAGATTTTGGGAGGCGAACACTTCGCGGTTAAAAGCGCCGGTACCAACCCTGCCGGGGTCAATCCCCGTTCCGTAGAAGTGATGAAGGAGGAAGGTGTTGATATCAGCATTCAATCATCCGATAAGTTAACTGCAGATATGCTTGATTGGGCTGACCTTTTAATTACGCTGTGCGGCGATGCTCATGAAAATTGCCCGGTTGTTCCAAAGGAGGTAGAAAAAAGACACTGGCCCCTTTCTGACCCTTCTTTGGGAGAAGGAACGGAAGAAGAAAACATGAAACGGTTTAGAGAAACAAGAGATTTAATTAAAGGGTATGTTGAAGAACTGGTAGCAGAACAGTACTTCAAGTAAGCTTAGTTGCATATACCTGGTTTAAAGTTAATATTACCGGGACAAGCGATTTATTAACCTTAAAGAACTACAACGGTATCGCAATGGTAAAAGGCAGGGAATTAGCTGAATGCTATAGAATATCTTATTCTATCTCGTTAAGCATGTTTTTTGTTTTTGTAATAGGATTTAGCTTATATTATGGACAAGCAGGGGTGGAGGAAGGGAGTCATTTCTGCCCATATTGGCTGGTTTGTACGCTTAGATTAACTTGATTTTTTGATAAAGGGGTGTGGGGGTGCAGTCGATCAAAACAGCAGTGGTGGTTAACCCTGTTTCCGGGAACGGGAAGGCCGGGCGCTGTTGGCCGGAAATCGCAAAGGCTTTTGAAGATGAAGGTATCTCGATTGTGTTTAAGTTTACCCAGAAACCGGGCGATGCTACTGCATTCACCCGGAGTTATTTGTATGAAGGCTACGAGTTAATTGTAGCTGTTGGTGGAGACGGCACTGCAAATGAAGTAATCAATGGTTTTTTCGAACATGGCGAGACAATTAACCGGGAAGCGGCAGCTGCCTTTATCTCCACCGGAACCGGCAGTGATTTAATCCGTACGCTCGGAACCCCCAGGGATTTTAGTGGGATGGTTAAACATATTGCCAGGAGCCCTGTGCGGACAATTGATCTCGGTAAAGTAAAATATATTAATAACCGGGGCACAGGAGAAACCGGCTACTTTATTAACATTGCCGGACTGGGTCTTGACGGTGATACTGTAGCCAGGGTAAACCGGGCCAGCAAGGCTATGGGCGGTTTTCTCTCCTTTTTATGGGCTACTGTAATCAGTCTCTTGTTATATCGCAATCAACCCATGGCCATAACTGTGGATAACGAATTGATTTACGAGGGACCGGTAACTGTGGTTGTCGCCGGTAATGGCCGCTATTTTGGCGGGGGGATGAATATTGCCCCACGGGCCAAAATGGATGACGGTTTTTTTGATATAATTATCTTGCGTAATTTAAGTAAAGCTGACCTGTTGTTAAATCTTCCCTCGGTTTATAAAGGCAAGCATATAAATAACCCAAAAATTCTGTTTTTACAAGGGAAAGAGGTTAAGATAACTTCACCAGGGAATGCCTTGCTTAACCTTGACGGGGAACAGCCGGGGAAAGCTCCGGCGGAGATGCAAATTATGCCGCTTGCCTTAAATATTAAAAGTTGAGCAGCAGCAAAGTTGATTGTTCTAAGGTTAATTATGAGAATGAAATGCGGGGTTAACTTGACAGGGCCGCACCTAAGTTTTATGATTTTATGAAAGCAAAGAATTGAATTGAAGGAGGTCTCGAGTGCTTTGCAGATAAAAGTTAAGCTGGACAATGGAAAAGAAGCCAGTTATCCGGAAGGGACCACCTGCATGGATCTTTACCGGGAAAAAGCGGCAGAAGGAAAAAATTTAACTGCTGTACTTGTTGACGGCGAGGAATGTGATTTGAATGCCCCTCTCCCGGAAGATAGTAAGGTTGAATTTGTTGATTTTGAATCTCCTGTGGGGGCTAAAGTATACAGGCACAGCGCCAGCCATGTATTAGCCCATGCGGTAAAACGGCTTTATCCGCAGGTAAAACTCGGTATAGGACCGGCAATTGAGAACGGGTTCTACTATGATTTTGATTTCGAGGAACCTATATCTTCCGATGACTTAAAAGCAATCGAAAAGGAAATGAAAAAAATAGTCAAGGAAAAGCTGCCTATTAAACGCAGGGAAATGAGCAGGGAAGAAGCGATTGCTTTTTTCGAAGAGAAAGGCGAAACCTATAAACTTGAATTAATCAACGAGATGCCTGAAGATGAAGTGATCAGCTGTTACGAACAGGGTGATTTTATTGATCTCTGTACCGGGCCACACCTGCCTCATACCGGTATGGTCAAGGCTTTTAAGCTGACCTCCTTAGCCGGTGCTTACTGGCGTGGCGACGAAAATAACCCAATGCTGCAGCGTATTTATGGGACCGCTTTCCCGAACAAAGATCAGCTTAATGAATATTTAGCTATGCTTGAAGAAGCCAAGAAAAGGGACCACCGTAAACTAGGCAGGGATCTTGATCTTTTCAGCCTGCACGAAGAGGGCCCGGGCTTTCCTTTTCTGCATAATAATGGTAATGTAATCTGGCAGGAACTAACTGATTTTTGGCGCCAGGAACATCGCCGGGCCGGTTACGAAGAAATTAAGACTCCCCTGATCCTGAACCGCAGCTTATGGGAGCAGTCGGGGCACTGGGACCACTTTCGCGAGAACATGTATTTTACAAATATTGATGAACAGGACTATGCTGTAAAACCAATGAACTGTCCCGGGGCGATGCTGGTTTTCCGTTCAAAAATGCACAGTTACAGGGACTTGCCCCGCCGGATAGCAGAAATGGGCATTGTTCACCGGCACGAACTTTCCGGCACATTGCAAGGGCTTTTGCGGGTGCGCTCTTTTACCCAGGATGATGCTCACATATTTATGCTTCCTTCCCAGGTTGAACAGGAAGTAGGCGGGGTTATCGATTTGATGGACCGCTTTTATAGTATTTTTGGTTTCACTTACCGGGTAGAGTTAAGCACCATGCCGGAAAAGGCCATGGGAACTAAAGATATGTGGGACAAAGCCACTTCGCTCCTTGAACGGGTGCTGCAGTCAAGGGATATATCTTACAGGCTCAATGAAGGGGATGGCGCTTTTTACGGGCCTAAAATAGACTTTCACCTGGAAGACTGTATGGGGCGCAGCTGGCAGTGCGGCACGATCCAGCTTGATTTCCAGATGCCGGAAAAATTCGATTTGACCTATATTGGTGAGGATGGAGAGAAGCATCGACCGGTAGTTATTCACCGCGTTATATACGGGGCTATGGAACGGCTTTTAGCCCTCTTGATTGAACACTACGGTGGAAGATTTCCGGTCTGGCTGGCCCCGGTCCAGGCAAGTGTAATACCGGTAACAGACAGGACCCACGATTACGGAAGGCAAGTTTACGAAAAGCTAAAGAGCTTCGATATCCGGGTGGAGTTGGATGACCGCAATGAAAAAGTGGGCTATAAAATCAGGGAAGCCCAGGTGAAGAAGGTACCTTACATGCTGGTGGTCGGAGACAAAGAAGCTGAAAGCGGGGAAGTTGCGGTTCGTCACAGGGACCAGGGCGATCTTGGTGCCGAGGAACTCGATGCTTTCATTGAAAAGCTGCAGGCTGAAATTGAAGAAAAAAGGATTTGACCCGGCCCGCTAATTCTGTTATAGTCAAATAGGTAAAAATTTATGCAAGAAGAAGTAACCGCTTCTCACCCTGAGACGTACGCTGTACAGTTAGCAGGGTTTATCCATAAATGTTTTAGGATATTTAGAGCAGGCGGTAACCCCTGCTCTTTAACTTTTTGGGAGGTGAAACGTTATTAGTAAAAATTTGTTCGTGAATGAACAAATTAAGGCCCGTGAAGTAAGGGTAATCGATCAGGATGGTAATCAATTAGGGGTTATGAAGACTGATGAAGCTCTTGATTTAGCCCGGGAAAAGAAAATGGACCTGGTTAATGTTGCTCCGAATGAAAAGCCACCGGTTTGCCGGATGATGGACTACGGCAAATATAAGTATGAGCAAAGCAAGCGAGACAAGGAAGCGAAGAAAAAACAAAAAACCACATCAATTAAAGAAATTAAGCTACGCCCTAATATTGATAAACATGATTTTGATGTTAAGGTAAAAAGAGGGCAGAAGTTTTTACAGAAAGGTGACAAGATTAAAGTTACAGTAATGTTCAGGGGCCGGGAAATAACCCACCCTGAAATCGCCCAGGGTTTATGTAAAGATTTGGCCGAAGAACTTTCCGATTACGGTGTGGTGGAAAAGCAGGCCAAGCAGGAAGGGCGTAACATGATCATGATATTAGCGCCTAAATCATAGGAGAATAGAAAGGTTGTTGTTTGAAATGCCAAAAATGAAAACTCACAGCGGAACGGCTAAACGCTTTAGAAAGACCGGGAAAGGTAAATTTAAACGTAGCCAGGCTTATGCCAACCATCTTCTCGGCAAAAAAAATCCTTCCCGCAAAAGAAGACTTCGCAAGTCTGCCATGGTTAAACCAGCCGATGTAAAGCGGGTCAAACAGCTTGTTCAATAAAATTATCATTAAAAGCAAGAATTAAAATATAATTGATCCTAATTTATAGTTTAAAAGGATGATTGGAGGATGATTAATTATGCCTCGCACCAAAAGAGGTAATGTTGCCCGTAACAGGCGTAAGAAAATTTTAAAACTGGCCAAAGGGTATTACGGCTCCAAGAGCAAACTTTTTAGAGTGGCCAACCAGCAGGTTATGAAATCGCTTGCTTATGCCTATCGTGACCGGAAGCAGCGCAAAAGGGATTTTCGCAAGCTGTGGATCGCCCGGATTAATGCAGCTGCCAGGGCCGGAGGTTTATCATACAGCCGATTTATAAACGGATTGAGAAAAGCAGATGTCCAGATTAACCGCAAAGTTCTTGCTGATTTAGCGGTAAACGATAAAGAAGCGTTTAACCGTTTGGTTGAAGTAGCTAAAGAAAATAATTAACCCAAAAATGCCCGGGAGTGGATTAAACTTGGAGCCAACTCATGTTACAAGCAGCAGTCATACACTGCTGAAAGAGTTCGTTAGGTTGCAAAATAACACCCGCTACCGGCAAAAAAAGCAGCAGCTAGCCCTGGAGGGGCCAAACCTGGTTTATGAGGCACTCGAAGCCGGTTTAACTCCAAGGGCTTTTTTTTATACCCGGGAATATTTTGAACAACAAGGGATTGAGTGGGCGGAAAGGGCTATGTCACCGGTGAAACATGTTACCCTGCCGGAGCGGCTGTTTGCTAAAATTGCCGAAACTGAAACCCCCCAACCCATTGCCGCGATATTTTACTTTAACCGTTTAATTTATCATTTAAATACTGAAGAAGTGCCGAAGTTTTCTTTAATCCTGGACAGGCTGCAGGACCCCGGGAATATGGGAACAGTAATCCGCACGGCAGCTGCGGCCGGGGTGGAAACGGTTTATTACACTGCCGGAAGCGTGGATCCCTATAACTCCAAAGTTTTAAGGGCTACCGCCGGCTCGATCTTTAATGTAAAGCTGTACCAGGTCGGCAATCCACTTGAGATGGTCCGTGATTTAAAACAAAACGGGGTTCAGGTTATTGCTGCTTCTGCCGTCAGCGGAACAGAGCACTGGTCAGCCAAATACGCAGATCGTTGTTCCTTGATTATCGGCAATGAATCCGCCGGGATCGATGATAAGCTCATTTCTGAAGCGGATCTGTTAATATCTATACCAATATTTGGCAGGGTTGAATCATTAAACGCGGCAGTGTCTGCAGCACTGATTATTTATGAAATTATTCGTCACCGGAAAAGTTCATCTCCTTGAAACTTTCTTTGCTTAATGCTATAATTCTCTTAAATTTTTATAATACCGGCGATGATGGAGTTAAGTAGGTGTGGAGTTTGGGCATGCTAAAGGGAGGACCTGCCTCGACTGAAAGCAGGTTCGGTGCCACCGGCTGAATTTCGCTCCGGAGCTTGACGTTGAAGGGCTTTTAATTTTAAGCCTGAGTAGACGATCACGGAGATCACCGTTAACGATTTTCTGAGTGAGCTAAGCGGTTGGCTAAAATGGGTGGTACCGCGGAAGATTGTCTTTCGTCCCTCTTCACAAGAGGGATTTTTTATTTTACGGAGGTGGCTGAAGTGCTTGATAAACTAAAGGAACTGGAAGATGAAGCAAAGCAAAATATTGAAGCAGTAAAGGATTTGGATGAATTAAAAGAGGCCAGGGTGCGATTCCTGGGTAAAAAGGGGGAACTTACAAAATTGCTCCGCAGCCTGGGCAGCGCTCCCCCGGAGGATAGACCGGTTATCGGTAAGAAAGCCAATGCCTTAAGAGAGGAGCTGGAAAGGGCTATTGAGCTAAAAGAACAAAGCTTGCGCGATGCCCGGAAAGGTGAACAGTGGGAAAACGAAAGAATTGATGTCACCCTGCCCGGAAGCCCGGCAACTGTGGGTCAGAAACATCCCCTGACTCTGGTCCAGGAAGAAATAAAAGAAATATTTGTCGGCCTGGGTTTCCAGCTGGCATACGGCCCGGAGATTGAAAGTGACTATTATAACTTTGAGGCCCTGAACATACCGGCCGATCACCCGGCCCGGGATATGCAGGATTCATATTATATAACCGACCAATTTTTGCTGCGCACCCATACATCGCCGGTACAAATCAGGGCCATGGAAAAAAGAGCGCCCAAATTACCGGTGCGGGTAATTTGCCTGGGCAAGGTCTACCGGCGCGATGACGATGCTACCCACTCATCAATGTTTCACCAGTGTGAAGGGTTGGCGGTAGACTCTGATATCACTTTTGCTGATTTAAAAGGGACTCTGCACCTGTTTGCCCGGGAGATGTTTGGTCCCGGTCAAAAGGTACGCTTCCGCCCCAGCTTCTTCCCCTTTACTGAACCAAGCGCGGAAGTGGACATTTCCTGTATAATGTGCGGCGGCAGCGGCTGCCGGGTTTGCAGCAATAGCGGCTGGTTGGAAATACTTGGTGCGGGTATGGTTCACCCCCGGGTGCTTGAAGTTTCCGGTTACGATCCCAGGAAGTCAACAGGTTTTGCCTTTGGCATGGGAATAGAACGGATAGCCATGTTAAAATATGGTATCGGTGACCTGCGCCTCTTTTTTTCCAATGACTTGCGTTTTCTGAAACAGTTTAATTAAACCGCTCTAATGAAAATAAACCAAGCAGATAATAACGATTAAGATAATAGCGACTAAAGGAGGCAAAAATAGATGCGTGTTCCATACAGCTGGTTACTGGATTATATCGATCCGGAAATATCGGCCGAAGAACTGGCTAATTTGTTAACCCTGTCGGGAATAGAAGTAGAATCGGTAGAAACGTTTGGTCCTAACCTCCCGGGAGTAGTCGTCGGTGAGGTGAAATCACTGGAACCCCACCCGGGAAGAAGCAACCTGGTCCTGGTAGATACCGATCTGGGAGGAGAAATAGTAAGAATAGTTTGCGGCGCAAAAAATATGCAGCCGGGCGACAAGGTTCCTGTGGCTAAGCCAGGTTCAACCTTGCCCGGCGGGCGTCGCATAGAAGAAGCAGTTATCTACGGAGCCAGCTCGACCGGCATGATTTGTTCCGCCCAGGAGCTGGATTTGGAACTGGGGACTGAAGATGAAATCCTTATCCTCGATCAGGACGCAAAAACGGGCAGCCCGGTAGATAAGGTTTTAGGATTTGATGATAAGGTGATTGAGCTGGAATTGACCCCAAATCGTTCGGATTGCCTGAGCATGATCGGGGTAGCTTATGAAACCGCCGCCCTGACCGGGGCTGAAATAAAAATGCCCGCCATGGATCCACCGGAAACAGAACCCTCCCTGGAAAGCATTTTTAACGTCAGGATAGAAGACCCGGACTTATGCCCACGCTATACTGCCAGGGCTGTCAAGGAGGTTGAAATAAAAAAATCGCCCCTTTGGATGCAATTAAGACTGCTAAAAGCCGGAATTCGCCCGATCAGTAATATAGTTGATATTACCAACTACGTGATGTGGGAGTTTGGGCAACCACTACATGCTTTTGACCTTAAGCTTTTGGAAAGCAATGAGATAGTGGTTAGAAGGGCGGAAGAAGAGGAAACCCTGGTTACGCTTGATGGAGTGGAACGAAAGCTTACCCCGGAAGCCCTGGTTATTACTGACGGTAAAACACCGATCGGTCTTGCCGGGGTAATGGGCGGTGAAAATACGGAGATTTCGCAGGCAACCCGGGAAGTTCTAATTGAAGCTGCGGGGTTTAACCCCACGAATATCCGCCGCACCGCCCGCCGTTACAACCTTCCCTCGGAAGCATCCCAACGTTTCGAAAAGGGGGTTAATCCGGAAGCGGTGCTTTGGTCGCAGAATCGAGCCGCCCTATTAATGAACCGGTATGCCGATGGAAAAGTGCTGCAGGGAGTAGTTGATTTTAATCAAAGCCCGGCCAGGCCTGCAATAATTTCGGTAAACCCTGAGCGGGTTAACAGAATATTAGGGACAGAGATTCCCGGAAATGACATCCGGGATGTTCTGTCAAAACTCGGCTTTAAAGTTAACAGTAAAACAAGTGATGAGCTTGAAGTAATTGTTCCTTTAAGGCGTGGCGATGTAAAGATCGAAGAAGATGTGGTAGAAGAAGTGGCCAGGCTCTATGGTTACAACCGGATTCCCTATACTTTGCCCCGCGGTGAGTTGTTGGAAAACAGGCAGACGGAAGAAGAGAGACTGCATAATTTAACCAGGGATATTTTCACCGCTTCCGGTTTTTACGAGGCTGTCACCTATTCGTTTATTAATTTTAATGACCTGGTTAGGCTGAGATATTCTGCCGACGACCCGAAAATGAAAACAATACCTGTTCAAAATCCTTTTTCCGAGGAGCAGGGAGTTATGCGCACTACAATTTTACCCGGTTTATTGAGAGTTATCCGGCATAATATCAGCCACCGGGAATTAAACCAGCTGTTTTTTGAAGTTGGTTCTGTTTATGAAACAGATAACCTGCCCCTGCAAGAATTGCCCCGGGAAAACGCCAGGCTGGCTGTTGCTGCCACCGGTATGGTTCCTGAACAGAACTGGGCGGTTTCTTCCCGGGAAGCCGACTTTTTTACAGTTAAAGGCGTCCTGGAAGCACTTTTTAGCCGGCTGCAGATTGAAGACTATCAGTTTATACCGGCCCAAATGCCTTTTTCTCACCCGACCCGCTGTGCTAAAGTAAAGATCGGGGGTTCAGAGCTGGGTTTCCTGGGGCAGATCCATCCGGATGTTGCCGGGGACTGGGAAATTGATCAACCGGTTACAGTTGGGGAATTTGATCTTACTGTTTTAGAAAAAAAGGCAAACCTGGTGCCCAGGATTAATCCCCTGCCCAGGTACCCGGCAGCCAGCAGGGATTTGGCTGTAGTTGTACCGAGGGAAATCCCTGCCCAGCAACTGGAACAAGCAATCAAAAAAGCCGGCGGCGATCTTGTCAGCGAAGTTAAACTGTTTGACCTTTATGAGGGGAAACAAATTCCCAAAGGCAAGCGCAGCCTGGCATACTCGATTACATTTCGCCTCGAGCAGCGCACTTTAACCGATGAGGAAGTAAACCGGGCCCAGGAGAACATCCAAAAAGCCTTGTTTGAGCTTGGAGCGGTTTTGAGAAGCTAAAAAAAAGGATATCACGTACTATACCTCGAATAATCCTGAATAAGGTCTCCGTCTGAGGTTTTTTAAAACAGATAAAGCCCTGAAAGGGGAAGGCATGGAGATGGAGGAGAAGGATAAAAACAGGGTTACAGTTAATATTATGGGTGAAGAATATGTGCTCAGAAGTTCTTCTTCCAAGGATTATATGTACAAAGTGGGTAGTTATGTGGACCAGTTGATGAAATCGTTAGCGGAAAATAATATCCAGATGAGCAGACAAAGAATAGCCGTCCTGGCTGCCCTGAACCTTGCCGATGAACTGATCAGGTTGAAGGAAGAAAAGGAAGGGTCTTCGGAAAAAGGTGAGGATCGGAAAGGAAAAGGTGGAGGCAATGAACTGGCTTGATATTTTCCTGCTGGTTGTTTTTGGGCTGCATGTATTTAACGGTTTTTCAAGAGGCCTTGTCAAGCAAATATTTGATCTGTTCGGATTTATAGTTGTGATTATCCTTTCTTTTTGGGGCAGCCGATTTTTTAGTGAAGTGCTTGCGGATTATATAGATCCGGAAAATATCATTCCCCATCATGAATTAATTGAAAACCTTGGCCTGGAGGTTGCCCTGGAGCAGGCTCCACAATTAATAGCAGGGATTATAACTTTCCTGGTGCTTTTTTTAGTTTTCAGTATTGTTTTTCGGTTATTTTCCAGTGGATTCAGGTGGGTTAATCGTATTCCGGTAATCGGGTTTTTCAACCGGATAGCAGGGATTGTTTTGGGGGCAATAGTTGGGGTTATCTTTATTTATATAATCGTTGCCGCTATTTCGATCATACCCCTGCAATTTTTCATGGATGCCCTGGAGGAATCGGAAATTGTCTTCTTTACAGAACATTACCTGGCCACTATTGTAGAAGCAGTTAAAGATTTTGCGGTAGAATTTTACCTGGATATGAACAGCTAAAATCGCCGGTTGCGAACGGTTTAATTAAATTACGGCTTATCCCTGCCGGAAGCGGAGCCGGGAGAAGCCGGTTTTTTTGCCTGCATTATGTATATTTTATAAAACCTGTTGAAGGGAAATTTTCCTGTGCAGATTGAATCGGATTTTTTCTTGCAAGACACCGAGCTGGTCGCTAAAAAGCTTATCGGCCATTACTTATGCCGGGAAACAGACGAAGGGTTACTTTCAGGTATTATTGTAGAGACCGAAGCTTACCTGAGCACCAATGATCCGGCCTGTCATGCTTCCCGGGGAAAAACCAGGCGGAATGCTACTATGTTTGGCCCACCCGGCAGGGCATATGTCTACTTTATATACGGTAATTATTATTGTTTTAATGTGGTAACCGGGCCGGTGGGCAGCGGGGAAGCAGTTTTAATCAGGGCAGTGCAGCCTGTTGAGGGCAAAAAGTTGATGATTAAACGCCGCGGTAATAAATACAGTGAAAAAAATCTTACCAGTGGCCCGGGCAAGCTGTGCCAGGCTTTTGCCATTGATAAGCATTTTGACGGCCACCACTTGCGGGATAAGCCGCTTTACCTGCTGTCTAATGACGGGACTGCTGAAATCGGGACAGTTAAAAGCACACCGCGCATTGGCCTGTCCGTTGCTAAAGATAAACTGCTTCGCTTTATCGCAGAGGGAAACGAATATTTATCGAGGTGAGATGTTTGGCCGGTGTAATTACAGAAAGGGAGATTAAGGTCCTCGAATTTGATCAAATTCGGGATAAATTAAAGGCTATGACAGTCAGCCCAATGGGAAGTAAAACTGCTTCCCAGCTGCTGCCCGGCAGTGAACCGGAATTAATCGGCAGGCAGTTAATGGAAACCAGTGAATCTCGTTTACTCTGTTCAAAAAATGCTTTCAGCCCGTCAGCTGTTGAAGATATTAAGCCGCACCTGGACAGGGCGGGGAAAGGTGCCATGCTTTCAGGTCCTGAGCTGGCTGTTGTCATGTTATTTATTAAAGCTGCCCAGCGCTGGCCAAAGTTTTTCAGTAACCGGGATCACCGTGAACTATATCCGATGATCAATGAAATTGCCGCCCAGGTGCATATGGGCGAAGGACTTTATGCTGCATTGAAAAGGGCGCTTGATGAAGAAGGCAATATTTTAGATACAGCTTCTGCAGAGCTCTCTGCACTGCGCCGGAAAAAACATTCTCTACAAAACAAAATAAGGGAAAAGCTGGATCAATACATTCGCAGTACCAGTTACAGGCGCTACCTGCAGGATGCTTTGGTGACGATCCGAGGTGGGCGTTACGTTCTGCCGGTCAAGCAAGAATACCGCCAGCACCTGGAGGGAGTGGTCCATGACCAATCTTCAAGCGGGGCGACAGTTTTTATTGAACCCCTGCCGGTTGTGGAAATGCAGAATTCAATGGCTTCCCTGCAAAAACAAGAAGAAGAAGAAATTGAACGCATCCTATTTCAACTAAGCAACCAGGTTTCTTCAGCAGATAATCAGCTTATGCATAACCGGGAATTATACTCAAAACTTGACTTTATAGTTGCCTGCGGCAGGCTAAGTTTGGATATGGGCGGAATCGAACCGCGCCTTATTAAAGAGGGGCAAAACCTGGCATTTATAGATCAGGGGATCCATCCCCTTTTAAGCGGTGAAAAAGTGCCCCTTACGGTTGAACTTGGTGATGATATCCAGACCCTTGTGGTTACCGGACCCAATACGGGCGGAAAAACAGTGGCTTTAAAAACCATTGGTCTTTTAACCATTATGGTCCAGTGTGGGCTTCATATCCCGGCTGGAAAAGACACCAGGTTGGCAGTTTTTGAAAAGATCAGGGCCGATATCGGAGATGAGCAAAGTATTGTCCAGTCGCTAAGCACGTTTTCCGGGCACATGAAAAACATTATTTCCATTGTTGAAGAAGCGGGCCCTGATACGATGGTACTATTCGATGAGCTGGGGGCGGGGACTGATCCTTCCGAGGGGGCGGCTCTTGCCATGTCAATTTTAGAAGAATTGACCACAAAAGGAGCATTAACGGTAGCAACCACACACATTAACGAACTAAAACTTTTTGCCCAGGTCCAGGATAAGATGCAAAATGCGGCCATGGAGTTTGATTTAGGCACGCTTGCCCCGACTTACCGCTTGCTGCAGGGGATTCCCGGTCAGAGCAACGCTTTTTATATTGCCGGCAAGCTTGGCTTGCCGGAACATGTCCTGGAAAAGGCCAGGGGATTTATGCATCGTTCTCACGACCAGGTGGAATCGATTATAGCAAGCCTGGTTGAAGATCAACAGCGTTATTCTCGGGACAGCCGGCAGGCAGAGCTGGAAAGGAACCGGGCGGAGTTGCTGATGGCCGAACTGGAAAAAGAGCGAAATTTGCTTAAAGCCAGGCGGGAAGATATTATCAAGGAAGCGCGGGAAGAAGCCCGCCAGATAGTAAGGCGGGTGAAAAGTACCGCCGATCAGCTAATCAAGGAGCTGCGGACTATAAAAAGTGAGGGTGGAGAAAAGCCCCTGGCTCAGGCCGAACAAATTCGCAGCCGTCTAAACGAACTTCGCCGGGAGGTTGAAACGACCGGAGAAGAGGAAGAAGAACCACAAACAAAACCCTTGGAAGAAGACGAGCTAAATGCCGGCAGGGAAGTATATATTCCTAGTTTAAAGCAAAAAGGCGAGATAATTTCTGTTTCCGGCAGTGAAGCGATGGTCCAGGTTGGTGCTTTAAAGGTCAGCGTTTCTGTAAAAGAATTATTTGATTGCAAGGAAAGTAAGCCGGGAGCTTCGACTGCAGACAGAGAAAGCGGCAAAGGCTCCGTACTATTTGAAAGCCGAGGGTATAGCGTTAAAAAAGATCAAACTGTCAAGAGTTCCCTGGATTTGCGCGGGTTAACCCTGGAAGAAGCAATCCCGCTGGTAGATAAGCATCTTGACAATGCTCTCTGGGCCGGTCTTAACCAGGTTGATCTGATCCACGGTAAGGGAACCGGCAAGCTCAAACAAGGGCTATGGCCTTATTTAAAGGACCACAGGCTGGTTAAAAACTTACGAATTGGAGAAACCGGTGAGGGTGGAGAAGGAGTAACGGTAGTTGAAATTAGGGCATAGCATTTATCAACGGATTTTACACCAGGCAGGTTGCTATGCCCTGATCTAATTTATTCAGGCCCCTTGGAAACAACCAGGTTTACCCGGTCGCCCGGTGATAGCGTTGTTCCGGGTTCGGGGCGTTGCGATATAACCCGGTTAAGGCTTGCTTCATCGCTGTGTTCCTGGTCTACAGATCCTACCACCAGGCCTTCTCTTTCCAGTTTAGAACGGGCAATAGCTTCGAATGATCCGCTTACATCGGGGACAACTACTGCTTCACCGTCTCGCGGCTGCCCGGCGAGTTCACCGTCTTCAGTCGTTTCGGTGCTTACCCTCACTTCAGCCCTGTCGGAAACCTCACCGTTGTCATAGAGAGCAATAAGAGCGTAAGTATACTCGCTGTCAAGCTCAATTTCATCATCTGAATATTGGCGTGCATTACCATCAAGCTCAATGATTGCGCCATCATCCGGATCATCATGAGATTCACGCACGATTTCAAATGCTTCCAGGTTCTCAGGACCGTCATAATCCCACTGCAGGGTTATTCCATCAGTAAAGACATGGGCGTCAAATCTTGTAATTTCTTCGGTAGTGGAACCGCTTTGTTGATCTCTTTCTTCAAGCCTGCTAACCCTTAGGTCGGTATCCTCCACGTCCAGGGGAACTCTGCCGGAACCGCCCGACCAGCGATTATCGGTTTCTATATAATCCGGGCGGCTGTAAGTGCGCCTGTCCTTGTGCATATTACAGCTTTCCGTTGGTTCCTGGCCTTCGATAAAGTAGTCGCTTATTACCGCATCATCGTCTTCGCAGTAACTGTTGGGAATTTTTCCGGACCTTTTGCATACCTGCATTCTAACGATGCCCTCCGGCTGTTCAAACTCCTCCACTTCCAGGGTTTCGAATTTTTCAAGAAACACTTCACGCATGATGGAAGTGGAAAAACGCCAGCCTTCCCTGATTCCACCCAGTTGAGGTTCGTCATAGCCCATCCAGAAGGAAGCGACCAGGTTAGGGGTGTAAGCCATCAGGTAAGCATCTTTCCAGTCATCGGTGGTCCCCGTTTTAGCGGCTACCTGGCGATCGATGTCTAAGGCACGGCCGATGTATTGAGTGACATAGTCTTGCAGTATATCATTAACCAGGAAAGAAGCTTCCTCACTGAGCACCTGGTTTGGTTCTACATTATTTTCGTATATGGTCTCACCGTGGCGGTCTTCAATTTTTTTTACGGTGTGCAGGTTTACTTTTAGTCCTGAATTTGCAAAAACGCTGTAAGCCTGGGCCATATCAATGGCACTCACCCCCCTGGTAAAACCGCCAAGGGTTAAAGCAAGGTTATTTACTTCATCCGGGTGGATGGTACTAATTCCCATTTTTTCAGCATACTCAGCTCCAATTTCCGGTCCAAGTTTTTCAAAAGTGCGAACGGCCGGAATGTTATATGATTTAAACAGTGATTCCCTTGCCGGGGTCATTCCCCTGAATTTGTAGTCAAAGTTTTCCGGGTACCAGTTTAGTTCTTCAACATAATAAGGAGCATCATCCAAAGTTGAACCTGCACCGGCTAAAACTCCTTCTTCAAAAGCAGGGCCGTAAGCTGTAACGGGCTTAATTGCCGATCCGGGTTGACGAAGGGTGGCGAACCTCAATACCTCATCTTCGTCTTTACGATATTCTCTGCCTCCACCCAGGGCCATGATTTGACCGGTGTTAGGGTCGGCAAGCACCATTGCAGCCTGGGGTTGGGCAATTCCTTTTTCTTCATCAATTAACTCTTCCAGTTGGGCCTGCGATAATGTTGCTCCGGAGGGGAGGCTGGCAATTGCTTCCCTGGCTTTTTGCATATCTATTTTAATGGTTGTGGGATAAAGTTCGGATTGGTTCAGCACATCTTCGACGTGGCTCTGGATTGAAGTGTCAAGGGTAGTGTGAACCCGCAAACCGCCGGTATAAATGGCGCGGTAGGCTTCTTCTCTGGAACCGATGGTGGGAATTTCACTTAGTATTTGCAGCAGTTCCCTGTGGATAACGTAATCTACGAAATATGGGTACGGGTATTCCGGGCTGTCTGCCTGGGCGTAACTCATTTCCTGTTCTGCTGCTTCCCGGTATTCTGCTTCACTGATATATTCTAACCTTTTCATATTTGACAGCACCGTTCTCATCCTGGATTCTGCTTCTGCCACGTTGTTGATCGGGTTGTAATAATTGGGCGAACGAACAGCCCCGGCCAACATCGCTGCTTCAGGTAAATTTATTTCACCAACACTTTTATCAAAATAGGTGTGAGAGGCTGCTTCCACACCGTACGCGCCGTTGCCGAAATAAATGCGGTTTAAATACATTTCAAGTATTTCTTCCTTGCTGAATGCGCGTTCTAACTGAATAGCCAGCCAGATTTCCTGCACCTTGCGTTCGTAGCTGGTCTCTGTGGTTAAGAATGCATTTTGGGCCAGCTGCTGGGAGATTGTGCTGGCTCCCTGGACAATTCTACCGGCCGTGAAGTTGGCATAGGCGGCACGGATACTGCCGGTAACATCAAAACCAAAGTGGTCATAAAAGCGTTCGTCTTCTATGGCAATAAAAGCTTTTTGGACGTGTTCCGGAATATCTTCCAAACTTACTGCTACCCGGTTTTGTTCATCGTGCAGTTCCGTAATTTCATTTCCTTCGCTATCGTATAAATAAGATGTTTCCACTGTTTCAAGGCGCTCAGAATCGAGGGGTGGTGCATCGTTGACCCAGTTTACGATTACGGAAGCAGCGGCGCCTCCGCCGGCAAGAACAATTAGAAAAAACGCTAGAATGGTTATCTTCAGTATGCGCCACTTGTTGCGCGGGCGCCTGGATTTATTTTTATTATATTTTTGTTGATCAAAAGGTATTTTTTTCTCAGCCACTTCTTTGTTAACCTCCTAAAAATAAAGAAAATCACCTGTCCACATTATATCATAATTGCTCAAAATGAGATAAGGTCCGCACAGATGATTACACTAAGATAAGGCTATTTTTATTTCATAATAATTGTTTTTAAGTTCCAAGCCTTTCAAAAAGGGTTTGCAGGGAACCGCTGTCAGGTAGAATTAAAATACTGCCCTCTATATTTTCTTTTTCTACATTTAATTCTGTTTTGAGTAATATAAGCTGATCATCAACAGTTTTGGTTTCCGCTATTACAGTGCCCAGTATTGCTCCCGCCATATCAATTCCCAGCTTTGGCGGCGAAGCCTGAAAAGTAAGTTCGGTCATTAAAGATAGTGCATTTAAGTAAGATCCGGTTATAATATTGCCCAGTTCCATCAATGCGGATTGTTCCATCTCATCGTTTTTCAACGAAGCCTGCTCTTTACCGGCTGCATTTTCAGGCATAATCCGTTTAGCCATATTTTGTGCTGCTTGATACGGTAAAACAAAAACTAAGACCAGGCCTACCTCCGGACACTCAGCCTCACAAAAAGTTGCGGCCACAAGGCTTTCCGGGTTTCCAAAGGATTCAGGAACATCTTGCAGTGGTGCAACCATGACTTCGGGAACCATCATTTCAATTTTCTGTTCTTCGAGCATTGAAGAAAGGGCAGTTACCGCATTGCCTATTCCTATGTTGGCCAGCTCCTTTAAAATGTCCTGCTGGCCTTCGCTGATGAATTGTTCTGTGTTCACCTGATCACCTCCGCGATTGTCGGGCCGGATAACCATGCTGCGAATAGCTTTTTCAACTAGATGCCAGTGACCATATCTTATTATAACCTGCTGCTATGATAACATAATTTTTATATTTTCGAGTATTATTTTATCACTTTTATGTGGGAATTTCTTAGAAAAAATAAAAAAAGCATACCATTAAAGTTATTGATCATGTAAAATATTAAGTAATAAAAGTATTTTTAGGGGGTCCGGCAAATGAGTACCCAGCTTCATTCTTTTTTTTATCCACGCTCGGTAGCGGTAATTGGAGCCAGTCAAAATCCCATGAAACCAAACGGCATACCTTTGTACCTGTTAAGCATGTTTAGCTATCCGGGGGAGGTTTACCCGGTTAACCCAAAATATGACCGGGTAGGAGGACTTAAATGTTATCAGTCTGTAAAGGAAATTGAAGATCCTGTAGATCTGGCAATAATCGGGGTAGCGGCTCCGCAGGTGATGGAAATCCTTGAGGAGTGCGCAGAAAAAAAGGTCAAATCAGTAATTATTTTTACTTCCGGGTTTGCCGAGGTGAGTGAAGAAGGCCGAAAACTGCAGGCAGAGATGAAACAGCTGGCTGACAGTAACGGTATGCGGATCCTGGGACCGAACTGCCTTGGCCTGTTGAACTATTATAACGGCAATATGGCCAGTTTTTTTTATAATCAAAAACGATCTGACCTGGTTTATCCCGAAACTCTTTCGTTTATAACACAAAGCGGTGGGTTGGGGGCAATTATTTACCAGATGGTTGTTCAAATGTCGATCGGCTTTAACTATTTTGTGAGCACCGGAAATGAAGCGGATGTTTCGTTTGCTGAAGTCCTTGATTACCTGGTCGGCCGCGATGAAGTATCGGTTGTTGCCGGCTATCTTGAAGGACTGCAAGCCGACGGCAGGTTGTTTATTGAAGCCTGTCGTAAAGCCCTGGAAAGAAAGAAACTGGTAACGATGCTAAAAGTGGGAAGGACAGAAAGCGGTGCCAAAGCAGCTAAATCGCACACCGGGGCGATGGTCGGCGAAGAGCGGGTTTATGACGGCCTGTTTAAGCAGTTTGGTGTGTTAAGTACCGAGGATGTGGAACAAATGAATGCCCTGATCTCCCTTTATGCAACGGAGCGTTTGCCGGCAGGGAAAAGAATGGCTGTAATCACAATATCCGGAGGAGGCGGGGTGGTTGTAGCCGATAAGTGTCCGCAATTCGGGCTTGAAGTAGCCACAATCACCGAAAATACCCAGCAAAAGCTTAGGGAATTCTTCCCTTCATATGGTGCGGTAGCTAACCCGGTAGATTTAACCTCACAGCTTTTCGTAGATAAGGAGTTATTTGATCGTACTCTTCGACTGGTGATGCAGGACCCCGAAATTGATGTGGGTGGGTTCTTTTATAACCTGGAAATGCCTGATCCTGAAGCCAGCAATAAGATTATTAATGCATACAGGGATATTGATAAGCCTTTAATTGTATTTACCTGGCCTTCAGGTCAGGATTATGCCCTGGAAGCAAAAAATAAATTAATACAAGCGGGTGTGCCGGTTATTGAGCATATACCGAGCGGATTGTGGGCCATTAGTGCACTTGCTGACTGGCATAAGAAAGCAGGAAAATCAACAGCGGGCTCCATGTCAAAACAAATAGGTATAATACAAGAAGGGGGGAGCAATAACTTTTACTCGCTGCTGAAAGAACAGCTGGAAGATGCCGGGAGCCGCTACCTGACCGAGTGGCGAACCAGGAAACTTATTGAACCATATGGAATTCCGCTGGCCAAAGGGAGTTTGGCCCAAACAGCCAGGCAATCTGCCGAAGTTTCCTCAGAGATCGGTGCTCCGCTGGCCCTAAAAGTCATGTCTCCTGATTTGCTGCATAAAACCGAGTTTGGGGGAGTTATACTTAATGTATCAAGTCAAAATGAAGCGGAGAATGCTTTCGGAGAATTAGTCAGGCGAACGGTTCGGCACAATCCGGAAGCCCGTATTGAAGGAATCCTGGTCCAAGAAATGTTAAAACCCGGGCTCGAAGTGATGGTGGGGGTTAAAAAAGACCCGGTTTTTGGCCCGGCTGTTGCTATGGGGTTGGGGGGTGTGTTTGTCGAAATATTTGAAGATGTGGCCATCAGGATTGCCCCTTTAAGCAGGGAAGATGTTTACGAGATGATTGATGAGCTTAAAGGCAAAGCACTGTTTTATGGCGCCCGCAACCAACCGGCCAGGGACGTGGAAGCCCTGATAGATATTGTGGTTAATCTTTCTCACCTTGCGGTTGAGATGGAAGATTGCATTGATGATATTGAATTAAACCCTGTACTGGTTTATGAAAAAGGTGCGGGAGCGATCGCTGCAGACGCCTTGATCGTCGCCGGCGTTAGTGAGAAAGACAACAGGTAAATGGTTATGTTATAATACTGTTGGGTGATGCAGAATGATCAATATAAAAGTAAAAACTGCCGATTATTTTATAATCGGTTTTATTATTGTAATAGGGTTTACCAGTTTGTGGTTTAACTTGCAGGAAGTCGATGCTGCGGGACAAAAGTATGCCACGGTCCATTTAGAGAACCAACAGGTAGCCGAACTCTCTCTGTCTGAAGGCGAAGCTTATGAATATGATTTACAATTTGGTGAAGACAATGAACATACGGCAGAGATTGAAATTAAAGATGGCAGGGTAAGGATGCTGCCAATGGGAGAAGAATTGTGCCCACAGGCGATCTGTTCCCACACCGGCTGGATAGAACATTCTTATGAAAGTATTGTTTGCCTGCCCAATCAAATCATGATCGATCTCAAGGTATTGTCCCCGGCTGAAACTGACGATGATGTTGACGGAGTGACCTATTGATTTATTTATCAATCATTTAATTAGACTTACTTACTTTTAACCACGTAGCATAACAAGCATGTAAGTAAGAGCGGAGATGCTTGATGCTGGTTGACAAAGAAATTAAAGCTCTATATAATTACTTTAGTTTTTTGGGGTGTAAATATGCTTATCCATTTGCCTGATATTAAGTCTAAGCTGGGTGAAACATTAGATTACAGCTTCCAGGTGGAGCTTGACGATTACTATGATGATTTTCCTGAAGGCGGAAAGCTGACAATGCAATTTAACGCCTCCTACAGTGAAGGTGAGGTGTTGATTACAGGAAGCTTTGAAGCATCAATAACGGCACTTTGCTCAAGGTGCTTGGAGCCTTTTCTTCAAGTTCAAAAAGCTGATTTTAACGAAGTTTTTACTGTGACTCAGCATGGATTTGATGAGGAGTTCTCGGACTCCCTGGCTGAAGAGGCAGCAAATCGGTTAGTGGTCAGTGGAGATGACCTTTATCTTGAAGAATATGTACGGCAATTGATTATACTCTCCCAGGAATATCGTCCTTTATGCAAACCGGATTGCAAGGGAATTTGTGACCAATGCGGCACTGATCTTAACCAGTCCTCATGCCAATGCAGCAAGGGTGAAGAAATGATTGATGTCAGGCTGCTTAAACTAAAAGAATACTATTCAGGCAGTTAAACTGTTAAGGAGGAATTAAAGTGGCTGTTCCAAAAAGAAGAACTTCCAAGTCTAAGCGGAACATGAGAAGAGCAAGCAGGAAGGTATCTGCTCCCCATCTGGTTCCCTGTCCACAGTGCCATGAATTAAAGCCCAATCACCGGGTTTGTTTAAATTGCGGACACTATAAGGATAAGGAAGCTGTAAAAGTAAAATAAGTTTAAATGGACAGTACGCCTTTTATAGAAAGAGGGGCGTACTGTATCTATTTTTAAGGCTTGATTAAAGGATGTGGGAATGCTTGGTGCGAGTCGCTATAGATGCAATGGGTGGTGATCACGCTCCCGGGGAAATAGTTGCCGGTGCTGTGGCCGCTCTTAATGGGTTGAGTGATCTTGAAATTACCCTTGTCGGAAGGGAAAGTGATGTCCGGGCATGTCTAAAAGGGAAAAAATATCCTTCAGATCGCTTGAACATAGTCCATGCCGATGAAATTATTGCCCCCGACGATGATCCGGGGTTATCGATCAGAAAAAAGAAAAACGCTTCCATGGTCAAGGTATTGCAGATGGTCCGGGAAAAAAAAGCCGATGCTGCTCTCAGTGCCGGCAACACCGGGGCGTTAATGGCGGGAGGCTTACTTTTTTTAGGCAGGTTAAGTGGAATCAGCCGGCCGGCTTTGCTAACTCCGATGCCGGGATTTAATGGTGGCTCGGTATTGTTTTTAGATGTCGGCGCCAATATGGATGCGAAACCGGAACAGCTTGTCCAGTATGCATATATGGGCCGGGTTTATTCCCAACAAATAGTAGGCTGCCCTGAGCCACGGGTTGGCTTGCTTAATGTGGGAGTCGAAGCAAATAAGGGCAATGCCCAGGTAAAGAAAGCATACGCTATTTTAAATGACCACTTACCCCACTTTTACGGCAACGTGGAAGGAACGGATATTTTTTACAACGTTGTTGATGTCGTTGTTTGTGATGGTTTTGTAGGAAATATATTTTTAAAATCGGCAGAAGGGTTGTCCCGGACAATACTCGGGTTTTTCAAACAGGAAATCAGCAGTAAACTTCGTTATAAACTGGGTGCTATGCTGCTTCGTCCTGTTTTTCACGGTTTACGCAATAAAATTGATGATTCCGGTTATGGGGGAGCGCCTCTTTTAGGAGTAAATGGTTTGTGTGTCAAGTGCCATGGTTCATCACGAGCCAGGTCAATCGAACAAGCTTTATACAAGCAGGTTCACCCATTTGTCAAAAAAGATGTTACCAGGCAGCTCCAGGAAAAGTTAAATGAATTGTCCGGGATGATCAACGGAGGAGAAGATGAATAACCAGTACAATGTTGTAATAACCGGAACCGGTGCAGCTGTGCCCGAACAGGTGATTACTAATCAAGACCTGGAAAAGATGGTTGATACCAGTGATCAATGGATCATTTCCAGAACCGGAATCAGGGAACGACGAAAACTGGAAGACGGGTACTCCAACACGGACTTATCGGAAAAGGCGGCTAAAGAAGCCCTTGCTGATGCGGGCCTGGAGCCTTCAGATCTGGATATGATTCTGGTGGCTACCGTAACCCCGGATTATCCCACTCCTGCTTCTTCCTGCTTGCTGCAGGCCAGGCTGGGGGCTTTTAATGCCGCCGCAATGGATTTATCTGCCGGTTGTACCGGCTTTATTTATGCCCTTACAATCGCGCAGCAATTTATTAGTGGCGGAGCTTATAAAAATATCCTGGTCGTAGGAGTAGAGATCCTAACCCGGGTTACGGACTGGGAAGACAGGGGCACCTGCGTTTTATTTGGTGACGGCGCCGGTGCTGTAGTTGTACAGGGCACTGCTGAAGACCGGGGAATAATAAACTGTTCAATCAAAGCTGACGGCCGCGGCGCCGAGCTGCTTTACATACCAGGGGGTGGCAGCAAGCACCCCGCCTGCCGGGAAACCCTGGCAGAGCGGATGCATTATTTAAAGATGAACGGCAATGAAGTATTTAAATTTGCGGTCAGCCAGGTAGAAGCGATGCTGCGTGATTTAATAAATGAGGAAGGTTTAAAGCCTGAGGATCTCGACATGGTACTTCTCCATCAGGCTAACTTAAGGATAATCGATTATGTCCGAAAACATCTCAAACTGCCTGTGGAAAAGTTTCCTGTAAATATTGATCGGTTAGGGAACACTTCGTCGGCCACAATCCCGATTTTGCTTCATGAAGAATTAGTTGCCGGACGCTTAAAAAAAGGTGACCTGGTAGCCATGGTTGGCTTTGGTGCCGGTTTAACCTGGGGCGGTATTTTGATGAAGTGGTAGAAAGGAGTTTTTTAATTATGCTTATTAAAGCAGGAGTTCTTTTCCCCGGCCAGGGAGCGCAGTATGCGGGGATGGGAATAGACTTTTATGAAAAATCAACAGCAGCGCGTTCAGTTTTTAACCAGGCAGAAGCGGTGTTGGGTAAAGACTTTCTCGATACAATTTTCTGTGGGCCTGAAGAAAAATTGCAGCAAACTGAAAACACCCAGCCGGCTATCCTTGCGGTAAGCGTCGCTATTTACCGGGATTTAGAAAGCAGGGGAATGAATTCTTCCGCAATGGCCGGTTTGAGCCTGGGTGAATACAGTGCTTTGGTTTCCGCAGGAGCCCTGTCTTTTGAAGAAGCGCTTCCCCTGGTGCAAAAACGTGGAATTTATATGCAGGAGGCCGTTCCGGCCGGTAAGGGAAAAATGATTGCCATCATGGGCCTTGCCCATGAAAAAGTGGAAGAAATATGCCGGGAGGCACAGGAAATTGGCTTGGTTACCCCGGCTAATTACAATTGTCCGGGACAGATTGTAATTAGCGGAGAAGTAGCGGCTGTGGAACGTGTCCGGGAATTAGCAGGTGAAGCGGGTTCAAAAAGGAGCTCAGAATTAAAGGTAAGTGCTCCCTTTCACTGTTCTCTTTTACAATCTGCTGAAGAAAAGATGGCAGTAGAGCTGGAAAGTGTAAAGATAAAGCGGCCGAAAGTGCCGATCGTTAGCAATGTATCAGCTTGGTTTACCGATGATCCCGAACAAATTAAACATAACCTTATCAAACAGGTAAGCAACCCCATCATGTGGGAACAATCAATCCGCAATATGATTGCGGAAGGGATAGATCACTTCGTCGGGGTCGGGCCGGGGAACTCACCGGCCAGGATGATGAAAAGAATTGATTCCGCTAAAAAGACAATCGCTGTGGAAAAAATGGATGATGTTGAAAAAATAAAGGAATCCGGCAATTAATTTCCGAATTTTGAACGGGTAAGATTAAAGTAAAGAGGTGTTTTACTTGAACTTGGAAGGGAAAACAGCGATAGTTACAGGTTCTTCAAGAGGTATTGGCCGGGCAATTGCCCTTGCTTTAGGCAAGGCCGGAGCTTCGGTGGTGGTTAACTATAGCGGCAATCAAGCTGCTGCGGAAGAAGTTAAAAATGAAATAGAAAAAAACGGCGGATCGGCGATAACTGTTAAAGCTGATGTTACTGATTACAGTCAATGTGAACTGTTAGTGCAAAGCGCTATTGATCATTTCAAAAGAATTGATATACTTATTAATAATGCGGGCATCACCCGGGACAACTTGCTTGCCCGCATGAAAGAAAAAGAATGGCAAGAGGTAATCGATACCAATTTAACAGGTGTCTACAACTGCTGCCGGGCAGTATACAAGCCTTTACTGAAACAGAAAAGCGGCGGCAGGATTGTTAATATCGCTTCGGTTGCCGGTATCCATGGCAATGCCGGCCAGGCTAATTATGCTGCCGCCAAGGGAGGAGTTATTTCCTTTACCAGGACCCTGGCCAAGGAATTGGGATCGAGGAACATCACGGTCAATGCGGTAGCTCCCGGATTTATTGATACTGAAATGACAGGTGAATTAAGCGATCAAGTTAAAGACCAAGTCTTATCTCGGATTGCGATGGGGCGGTTGGGCAAACCTGAAGATGTTGCAGAAGTAGTCCTGTTTCTTGCCGGTTCCGCCCATTATGTTACCGGCCAGGTTATTGCCGTTGACGGTAACCTGTCAATGTAGCATTAGCATTTATCTAATTCTAAATAAAACAAACAATACAGCCGGGAGGAGGTGATTGAATGAGCGTCGAAAACAAGGTCAAAGATATTATTTCCGATCAGCTTGAAGTAGCGATTGACAAATTGTCGGCAGAAACAACTTTTGAAGATATCGATGCCGACTCCCTTGACATTGTAGAACTGGTGATGGCGTTAGAAGAAGAGTTTGACCTGGAGATATCCGATCAGGAAATTGAAAATGTTAAATCAGTCGGTGACGTAATTAAATACATCGAATCAAAAGTTTAATGCCTATAGAGGTGAAAAATGCGAAGAGTAGTGATCACCGGAATCGGTGTCATTTCACCCACAGGTTCCGATAAAATTCAATTTTGGGAAAATATTGTTAGCGGGAATAGCGGTATTTCACTGGTGGAGAATTTTGATGTCAGCAAGTACCCTTGTCGTATTGCCGGTGAAATAAAGGACTTCGATCCCACAATTTACATGGATAAAAGGGAAGCGAAAAAAGTTGACCGCTTTACCCACTTTGGGGTTGCAGCCGGACTGCAGGCCTGGGATGATGCCGGATTGGACCAGGTCCAGGTAAATAAAGATGATATAGGGGTATTGATCGGTTCGGGAATTGGTGGTATTAGAACCATCGAGGATCAACTGAGAATTCTTGACCAGAAAGGACCGCGCCGGGTAAGCCCTTTTTTAGTGCCCGCTTTAATAGCGAATATGGCTTCCGGCTACCTGTCAATGATGCTGGGGTTGCGCGGTCCAAACTCAACCGTGGTCACAGCCTGTGCCACTTCCACGCATACCATCGGTGATGCCTGGCATATTATTGGCAGGGGCGATGCTGAAATAATGCTGGCCGGCGGTGCCGAAGCGACAATCAGTGACCTTGCTTATTCCGGCTTTTCTTCGGCCAGGGCTCTTTCTACCCGCAACGATGAGCCGCAGAGAGCCTCCCGGCCGTTTGACCGGGACCGTGACGGTTTTGTAATGGGAGAAGGAGCAGGAGTTTTGGTTTTGGAACCCCTGGATAATGCCTTAAAGCGCAATGCTCATATCTATGGTGAAATCGTGGGCTACGGGATGTCCGGTGATGCTTACCATATGACAGCTCCCGATCCTGAAGGATACGGTGCTTGTTTAAGTATGAAGCGGGCCCTTAAAAGTGCAGCTGCTGAGCCGGAACAGGTAGATTATATCAATGCCCACGGAACTTCGACAGAGTTTAATGATAAAATTGAAACCATGGCTATCAAGAATATATTCGGCCGGCATGCTTACGAAATTCCGGTTAGCTCAACAAAGTCTATGACCGGGCACCTTTTAGGGGCAGCGGGAGCAGTTGAACTAATAGCTTCCCTGATGATCTTACAAAACCAGATCATACATCCCACCATCAATTATGAAAATCCCGATCCTGAATGCGACTTGGACTATGTACCAAACCAGGCGAGAGAAGGTAATATTGACCTAATCATGTCAAACTCATTTGGATTTGGTGGAACCAATGCTACTTTATTGGTGAAAAAGTATTCTTCGTAGATTATAAAAAGGAGACTTTATGAGCTGGCAAAACGATATCAGGTCATTCCTGGGGAAATTGGGTTGGGAAATTACAAATGTTAACCTGTTTGAACAGGCTTTGACCCATACGTCTTACGCTCATGAAAAAAAACAACATGGTAACCATAACGAGCGCCTTGAATTTTTGGGCGATGCTGTCCTGGAACTGGTAATCAGCGATTATTTATATTATACTTACCCCGAACTGCCGGAAGGCAAATTAACTAAACTTAGGGCTGACCTGGTTTGCGAAGCATCCCTGGCCAGGTTGGCTTTTGAGCTTGATATCGGCCAGTATCTGCGCCTGGGCAAGGGTGAAAAGACCGGTGGTGGTTTCAGCCGTCCTTCGCTACTGGCTGATGCGGTTGAAGCCTTAATTGGTGCCTTGTACCTAGATTTGGGATTGGAGCATTGCCGCAGTCATGTTTTAGATCTTTATAAGCCTATCCTGGAGGAACTGCAGGAAGGAGTTTTATGCCGGGATTTTAAAACTTTGCTTCAGGAATTTTCGCAAGCCCGGTTTGCCGTAACTCCGTTTTATCGAATTATTAATGAAAGCGGGCCTGACCATAAGAAAGTATTTGAAGCAGAAGTGATACTTGCTTCAAATACAGTTGGTTCCGGACAGGGCCGCAGCAAGAAGGAGGCTGAACAAGCGGCGGCGAAAGAAGCGTGGCAAAATCTTACACCTTAGATCCGGCCTGTTTGATCTTAAATCAAATAATCTACGAGGAGCTGTAAACAACAAAGCATGGAACTATTAAAGGTGTCGGCTCAATCAAAGCCCAAGGCGATTGCCGGAGCTGTGGCTGCAGCAATCAGGGCTAATGGTACGGTGGAAATGCAGGCGATTGGCGCAGGAGCGGTAAACCAGGCGGTAAAAGCCATAGCCATTGCCCGGGGTTATGTGGCGCCAAATGGAATAAACCTGGTTATGCGGCCTGCTTTCGTGGATTTGGAAATTGAAGGTATTCAGAGAACGGCGATTCGATTTACGGTAGAACCCAGATGATTTTCATTGATGCAAAATATTATTAGCCTGCCGCTTTTAATGAGGCAGGCTATTTGTTAGGATAGGACTGAGCTTAGTTATTAAGCTGGGAAAAGTATTGCCTGGTTTTTGGCAGAAAGTGAAATACCATGGTATAGGAGCCTGATTGATTGTATTTAAAAAGCCTGGAACTGTTTGGATTTAAATCTTTTGCGGAAAAAGCAGAACTGGAATTGAGCCCGGGTATTACAGCAGTTATCGGGCCAAATGGTTGTGGAAAAAGCAACCTGGTGGATGCTGTGCGCTGGGCCCTTGGTGAGCAGAGTGTTAAGTCTTTACGCGGGAACCGTATGGAAGAAGTTATTTTTTCCGGCAGTGAGAGCCGGAAAGCGCTCAATTTCGCTGAAGTATCTCTTAATTTTGCCGGGGCTTCAAGTTTCCTTAATTTTGATTATGATGAAGTTACCATTACCAGGCGCCTGTTCCGCAACGGTGAGAGCGAGTACTACATAAATAAATCGGTTTGCCGGTTAAAGGATGTAACCGAGCTTTTCATCGATACAGGTCTCGGAAAAGATGTTTACTCGGTTATTGGCCAGGGCCGGGTGGATGAAATTATTAACAACCGGCCTGATGAAAGAAGGGAAATATTTGAAGAAGCTGCCGGTATCCTGAAATATAAAATTCGTAAGGGCGAGGCAAGAAGGCGCTTGGATGAAACCAGGGATAACCTGGTTCGGGTCCAGGACTTGATTTTTGAACTGGAAACACAGGTTGAACCCCTGCAAAGCCAGGCTGAAGTAACCCGCCAGTATCGTGAACTGCGCCGGCAGATTGAAGATGAAGAAAGAAAATTGTTAACTTATCACCTGACTAAATCCCGGGAACAACTAAACAGGGTCAACAAGCAACTCCAGGATGTTAATGACACCCTGGCATCTTCTGCCGCTGAAGGGGGATTGCATGAAAAAGAGGTCCAGGAGCTAAAGAATGACTTTCAGGAGGACCAAAAGCGAAAAAAAGAGCAGGAGCGCAAGTTGAGCGAGGTCTCCCGGTCACTGGAACAACAGGAAAATGAGTTGAAGCTGCTTAAGGAAAGAGAGGGCCGCTACCGGGAACAAATAGAACAGAATCGGCAACGGGTTAAGCAGCTCGAGATGCTTATGGAAGAAATGTCAGCCCAGAACACCAGGACAAAAGAAGAACTGGAAGAAAAAAAGGAAGCCCTGGCCGAGCTGGAAAAAGAACTGGAAGGGTTACGCCTTGAAATGGAAGAGCTTGAAAAAAGTGATTTGCCTGAAGAAGTTGAAAAGCAGCAGCAACGTATATACCAGGTGAGCTCAAAAAAAGAAGCGGCACTTTCCACTATTGGTGAATTAAAAAGACGGCTGGAACGAATTGAATCTCAGAAGAGTAATTTACAAAATGAGAAAAAAGATCTGCAGGTAAAGCTGGAGTCGTTACAACAAAGCATTAAAAAGTTAGAAGTGCAAAAAGATAGTTTAGCTGCCGAATTAGCCGGGGCTGAAGATATGGAAAAAAAGAAAGCGGAAGAGAAAGCAAACCTGCAGCAAAAACTGGAAAAGTTAAATGAACAGCAGCGCGGTAAAAAAGAAGAGCTGCATGGAATTAACAGCCGCCTTAACCTGCTAAAAGAGCAAGATTTGGCTTTAACCGGCTACTACCGGGGTGTGAGGGAAGTAATGCAGTCAAAGTCATCACTACCGGGAATAATCGGGCCGGTAGCAGAGTTGATAGAGGTGGAACAAGAGTATGTTCAGGCTATTGAAGCCTCAGTGGGCGGGGCCATGCAGTACCTGGTTGCCGAAACCGAGGCTTCAGTGCATAAAGCAATTAATTACCTTAAAAAAGGCAACCGGGGATGGGCTACCTTTTTGCCCCTCGATATCCTGCACCGTTCATCCGATCCCCTGAAACGCTACCCGGGGTGGAACGAGCTGGAAGGAGTAGAAGGGAAAGCCTCGGACCTGGTAAGGATCGAAGCTTCTTATCAAAAAGTTGTCGATTACCTGATGTCGGCAATACTGGTATGCGATACTTTAGAGAATGCCTCGAAAGCTGCCCGTTTTATTAAGCACAGCTGCCGGGTGGTTACCCTTGAAGGTGAGATGATTAATCCCGGCGGAATAATCCGTGGTGGCAGTGTTTCTAAGAGTCATGCCGGAATGCCGCTTGGCCGCCGTAAAGAAATTGAGTCTTTACAAGCTCAGCATGGCAGGGTAAAAAATCAGCTGAGCAGTATGGAAGCCAGGTTAAAAGAACTGCGTTTTCAGCTGGCAGAAAAAGAAAAAGAAGCTATTGAAGCTTCAAGAATCAGGCAGGAATTGACTGATCGGGTGAAAAGCTTGCAAAGTGAAATTGATGCCATAAAGAATGAGCGAAATGTTTTAGAAGGCCGTCTTAATTCAAGCGAGTCAACTATAAATGATCTTGAAACCGAAGAAGAAGAAATTAACCGGCGCCTGGAGTCTTTGGAGCAAGAAAGAGAAAGTTACACCAGGGAGATTAAAGAGCTTGAAAGTGATTTGGCAGGCAAGAAAGGGAAGTACCAGGAGTACCTGGACAATAAAAAAGAACTGGAACAAAAAATCACGGCCATTTTAGTCAGAATTAGCTCCCACCGGGAACAAAAAGATACTCTTGAAAACCGGATCAAAGATGCGGAGAGAAATATTAATAACCCGGCGGAAGAAATTAAGGAAAAAGGGCAGGAACATGAAAAACTAAAGCAGCAACTTGCCGATAACCAGGAACAGCAAAAGCTGGTCAACGAAAAAATTGAGGAACTCAATGGAGAAAAGGCAACTCTTATCAGCGGGTTAAATGAACTCGAGGAACTGGTTAACCGGAAAGAGGCCGAGCTGATCGAGCTGGAGGAAAAAGGTAAGCGCCGGCAAAACCAGGTTGCCCGCCAGGAAAAGAAAGAAAAGCAGCTATCCGTGGAGCAAACCCGGCTGGAAACGGAGATAAATTACCAGGAAATGCGGTTCAGGGAACTTTTTAACAATCTTGAACTGGCTCAACTGGATGAGACTTTTGATCCCGAAGAAAGCAGCCGTATAGTTGAAAATTTAAAAGAAGACCTGGAAGCATTAGGTGAAGTTAATTTAGGAGCAATTGAAGAACTTTCCCGGCTGGAAGAAAGGATTAACTTCCTTCAAGAACAAAAAAATGATCTGCAGGAAGGCGAAGCTTCACTGTGCAAGGTGTTAAATGAGATCGATCAGCGCATGGAATATTATTTTAATAATGCTTTTGAGGAGATCAGTAAAAACTTCAAACAAACCTTCGAGGAGCTATTCCAGGGCGGACAGGTTATGCTTAAGCTCACCGATGCGGAAAATATTCTTGATGCCGGGATAGAAATTATCGCCCAGCCACCGGGGAAGAAATTGCAGAACATTACCCTGCTTTCGGCCGGTGAAAAAGTCTTGACCGCAATTGCCCTGGTTTTCGCAATTCTTCGTTTCAAACCGGCCCCCTTTTACCTGCTTGATGAAGTTGAATCAACCCTGGATGATGCTAACCTGGCCCGGTTTTTAAAATTTTTAAAGCAGTCGTCTAACCAGGCCCAGTTCATAATGATTACCCACAGGAAACGAACTATGGAGGAAGCAGAGCGTCTTTACGGCGTGACTATGCCGGAACCTGGCATATCAAGGTTAATGTCCCTTAAACTGGAAGATGAAAAAATTACTACGGAGAGTAAGTAGGAGATAAAAGATGAACTTATTTAAACAATTTAAAAACGGTCTTTCCCGCAGTAAAACAGGATTTATGGGCCGATTGGACCACCTCTTTGACAGCGGTGATATCGATGAAGAATTTTATGATGAGCTGGAAGAAACCCTGGTCAGCGGAGATGTGGGTGTTCAGGCCAGTATGAAGCTTGTTGATCAGCTGCGTGAGGAAATCTCTAAGCGAAAAATTAAAGATAAAGAGGACGCTCGCCAGGTCCTCCAGGAGCTGGTGGTTAACATGATCAGTCCCGGGAAAACCATGTTTACCAGTGCCAGCATTAATGAGCCGACAGTAATACTTCTAATCGGTGTAAACGGGACGGGGAAAACTACATCTGCCGCCAAGCTGGCCCATCTTTACAAGCAAAGCGGGAATGAGGTAATGCTTGTGGCAGGCGATACTTTTCGGGCGGCTGCTATAGAACAGCTGGAAATTTGGGCTGAACGGGCCGGGGTTGATATTATCAAGCAAAAATCAGGGTCGGATTCCGCCGCTCTTTTCTATGATGCAATCAATGCAGCGAGGGCCAGGAATGTAGACGTGGTTATTGGTGATACGGCAGGCAGACTGCACAGCAAGTATAATTTAATGGAGGAATTAAATAAAATTTACCGTGTAGTCGAGCGCAACCTGCCGGGAGCGCCCCACCAGGTCCTTCTGGTAGTCGATGCTACAACAGGACAAAATGCCGTAGTCCAGGCGAAAAAGTTTAATGAATCCATGCCTATCGACGGCCTTGTCCTGGCGAAACTTGACGGAACGGCCAGGGGCGGCATTGTTTTAAATATTCAGGAAGAGCTTGATATCCCGGTGTGCTATATTGGTACCGGCGAAAAAATTGAGGATCTGGCTCCTTTTGACCCGGAAATGTTTTCGCGGGCCCTTTTAGAGAAGAACTAAAAAATAGTCTAACTGCTTGTTTCGGTTTTCTTTCTTAAAATCATTGCTTATGCAGTTTTTTTTTGTTATAATCCCCCTGTTAAGCAAATAACCTTTACAGGTGTAATTATGCTGGAGCAGTTAAATAAAATCAATTTACTTTACGATATATATGCGCCCCTGCTTACAGAGCGCCAGCGGGATGCTATGCGTCTTTATTACAGCGAAAATTATTCGCTTGCTGAAATAGCCGAAGAGTACAACACCAGCCGGCAGGCGGTTTATGATCTTATCCAAAGGGCCCTGGAGGCAATTTATGATCTTGAAAACAAGCTCGGGCTTTATGAGCTGTTTAGATACCAGCAGGAACTGCTGGTTGAAGCTTCCGGCTTGCTTGAAAATAAAGAGATTACCGCGCAGGATCTTAACCGTTTAAAAGAAATAATTGCCGGGCTGCGTACCAGTAACGAACAGTAGGAGTGTTAAAATGTTTTCTAACCTGGCTGAAAAACTGCAAGGAACCCTCCGTAAAATTAAAGGCAAGGGTAAGTTAAATGAAAAAGATGTAGATGGGGCAATGCGGGAAATAAGGTTGGCTCTGCTTGAAGCCGACGTTAATTTTAAAGTGGTTAAAGATTTTATTGCCGCTGTCAAGGAACGGGCTGTCGGCCATGAAGTTATGGAAAGCCTTACTCCCGGGCAGCAGGTAGTAAAAATCGTTAATGAGGAAATGACCAGGTTGATGGGGCAGGAACACAGCGGTCTTGAAACCGGTAAAAGTCGCACTGCGATTATGATGGTCGGTCTGCAGGGTTCCGGTAAAACCACAACCGCCATTAAGCTTGCCCGGCATCTTCGCGGCCAGGGCCGCAGCCCGCTTCTTGTCGGAGCGGACACTTACCGCCCGGGCGCTGTAAAACAACTGGAAAAAATGGCTGATTCAATCGGCGAGAAGGTTTACAGCAACCTGGAAGAAGACCCGGTGGATATTTGCCGGGAGGCCTTGCAGGTGGCGGACCGTGAAAATTGTGACGTAATAATTTATGATACGGCCGGGCGTCTGCACATAGATGATGAGATGATGTCTGAGATGGCCGAGATTAAAAAGGCCGTAAACCCGGAAGAAATTCTTTTGGTAGTTGATGCCATGACCGGACAAGATGCCGTTAATGCCGCCGCTTCTTTTAATGATTCGGTAGGATTGAGTGGAGTAATTTTAACCAAGCTGGACGGCGATACCAGGGGTGGGGCGGCTCTTTCAGTCCTGGCAGTTACCGGCTGCCCGGTAAAGTTTGTGGGAGTAGGTGAAAAGACCGATGCCCTGGAACCTTTTTACCCGGATCGGATGGCTTCCAGGATCCTGGGGATGGGAGATGTGCTTTCCCTGATTGAGAAAGCGGAAGCGAGCATTGACCAGGATAAGGCAAAAGAAATGGAGCAAAAACTGCGCAAGCAGCAGTTTACCCTGGATGATTTTAAAGAACAGCTTGGACAGCTTAGAAGCATGGGATCCCTTGAAGACATTATGGAGATGCTTCCGAATGCGGGCAGCTTGCCTAAAGAATTGAAGCAGATGTCTTTTAACGAAGATAATTTTAAGCGAATTGACGCTATTATAGGTTCGATGACCAAAGAAGAAAGACAGGATCCGTCAACCATCAATTCCAGCCGTCGTCAGCGGATTGCCCGGGGTAGCGGGACAACAGTGCAGGATGTGAACCGCCTCTTAAATCAATTTAAACAGATGCAGAAAATGTTTAAACAGATGGGAGCAGCGGATAAAAAAGGCATGTCTAAGAAAATGAAAAAAATGAAAAACAAATTTCCCTTTTAAAATAATCCGGAGGTAAATAGTTCCGGTTGATATAGATAATACGCAGTTACAGTTTAATTAACGGAGGTGACCTAGTTGGCAGTACGGATTAGACTTAAAAGAATGGGCGCTAAGAAGCAGCCTGCATACCGCATCGTAGTAGCGGATAACCGGTATCCGCGTGATGGCCGGTTTATTGAAGAGATTGGCTACTATAACCCCACAACCAAACCGACTACCTTTGAAGTCGATCAGGAAAAAGCTCAGCAGTGGCTTTCCAGGGGAGCCAGACCTTCTGATACGGTTAAAGCTCTTTTTGACAAAGCCGGTTTGATTAAGTAGTGCAACAGGGAGGTTGGTTATCAGTGGAGCAGCTACTGGAACATATTGCAAAAGCATTGGTAGATGATCCCGATCAAGTCAGTGTTAGGGCAGTAGAAAGCGATCGATTGATTGTGCTTGAATTAAGGGTGGCCGATGAGGATATGGGAAAAGTTATTGGTAAGCAGGGCCGCATTGCCAAGGCGATTAGAACTGTGATCAACGCTGCGGCCGTCAAAGAAAATAAACGGGTTGTTGTAGAAATTGTTCAGTGATCGGGATATATTAATCGGTAAAGTTCTGGCCCCACACGGTATAGCCGGGCAGGTCAGGGTATTTCCTTATTCCGACTACCCGGAACGAGTGGTTTATTTAAATGATGTTATCCTGCAGGTGGATAAGGAAAAAAGAAAAATGACGGTAGAGAAAGCCACCCGGCATGGACATAACTGGCTGCTAAAGTTCAGTGAAGTTGAGAGCAGGGAAGAGGCTGAAAAATTGCGAGATGGCCTGGTATTTATAACCAGGGAAGAAAGGATGCCTTTACCGGAAGGATCTTATTATCACGATCAATTAATTGGCCTTGATATTTATACGGAGGAAGGCCAATACCTGGGTAAACTGAGCAACGTAATTACCAGGGGAGGCCATGATCAGTTGATTATAAAATTGGACGATCGAGCAGGTAAGGAAACCATGATCCCGGCTGTTAAGGAGTTCATCAGGCAAGTTGATTTAGAAGAGGGCAAGGCTGTTGTCAATTTGCCGGAAGGTCTTTTGGATTTGTAGGAGAAAACGAATGATGAAGATAGATCTTATAACAATTTTTCCTGGTATCCTGGAAGGGCCTTTTAAAGAAAGCATGATTAAAAAAGCGATTGATCAGGGTTTTGTAGAGATTAACCTTGTAGATCTACGCTCCTACACTCATGATCAGCATCGCCAGGTAGATGATTATCCATACGGCGGCGGCAGAGGAATGGTTTTAAAGCCGGAGCCCCTATTTGAAGCGATTGAAGATTTAAAGGAAAAGTCTGAATTCGACAGTCCCTGGGTGGTCCTGCTGACTCCTCAAGGTGAAGTTTTTAAGCAGGAAATCGCCTACCGGCTGGCTAAAAAAGAACACCTGATCCTGGTTTGCGGGCGTTATGAAGGTGTTGATGAAAGGGTGCGCACCAAATTGATCGATCAGGAAATATCGATCGGTGATTACGTTATCACCGGTGGAGAATTACCGGCAGCGGTCCTAATAGATGCAGTGGTTCGCCTTCTCCCGGGGTTTCTGGATGAAGAGGCTTCAACAAATGAATCTTTTAATGAATCGCTGCTCGAACATCCTCATTATACCAGGCCGGCGGAATACCGGGGGATGGAAGTTCCCCCGATACTAATGTCGGGGAACCATGCCGCTATAGAACGCTGGCGCAGGGAACAGTCAGTCAGAAGGACTTATGAACGGCGTCCGGACCTGCTGCGACAAGCTAAACTGTTGCCGGAGGATGAAGCTTTATTGGATAAATTTAATGAACAAGAAGATTCTTAAGCTATTATGATTATGCTATAATTAGCCTGTGAATGGAGGAGGTTTTAGAAGTGGATTTGATCAAAGAAGTCGAAAAACGAAACATGAAGGATAATGTGCCTAATTTTACTCCCGGAGATTCAGTTAAAGTGCATGTTAAAGTTATTGAAGGCAGCCGTGAACGGACCCAGGCTTTCGAAGGGGTTGTAATCAGGCGCCAGGGCAGCGGGGCAAGAGAGACATTTACCGTACGCAGAGTCTCGTTTGGGATCGGTGTAGAAAGAATATTCCCCATTCATTCTCCATCGATCGATAAGATCGAAGTAATAAAAAGAGGGAAAATTAAACGGGCCAAGCTTTACTTCCTGCGCAAACGTAAAGGTAAATCAGCAAGGATTAAAGAACGCCGTTAAACAAGTAAAAAAGGGAATGATCTCTTTTGAGCAGCTGGAAAGAACTATGGGAATGGTCTAGAACTATCCTAATTGCGGTAGTTCTGGCCTTAATTATTCGGATGTTCCTGTTTGAGGTGTTCGTGGTCGAGGGCAGATCAATGTATCCCACCTTGACAGAAACCGAGCGGTTAATGGTGAATAAAGCCGCCTACCACTTTGATGAACCGGAGGTAGGCGATGTTATCGTATTTGAGTATGAACCCGGACGGGATTTTATTAAACGAGTCATCGGGGTTGAAGGTGATGAAGTGGAAATAAAAAACGGCCGGGTTTATCTCAACAGTACTTCCCTGGAAGAACCCTATCTTCCCAGCGATATTGAGATGTATGATTATGGACCAAAAATTGTCCCTCAAGGGTACCTCTTTGTTTTGGGAGACTACCGCCAAAACAGCATGGATTCCAGGGATCCTCGGGTGGGCTTTGTAGATGAAGAATACCTTAAAGGCCGGGCCTTTTTCATTTTTTGGCCACCATGGGAAGCCCGGTTGATTGACACAGAGGCGGAATAACCTTGACCAAAGGACAATGGTATCCGGGAAAAATGTCCAGGGCTTTAAACCAGCTCCACCAGGATTTAAAAGCGGTCGACCTGGCTATTGAGCTGCTGGATGCTCGCATACCTTTTAGCAGCCGCAACCCCAGGTTTGAATCCCTACTTAAAAATAAAAGACACCTTGTTTTACTCCATAAGGCAGACAGCGCAGATGCAGAAACCACAAAACGCTGGCTGGATTACTGTCAAAGTTTTGCCGATAAAGCCATGCCGTTTAGCGTTAAGGATAAGAAGTATCTGAAAAAGCTTATGGGATACCTCAATGAACAAGAAAAAAATTTGAAACCTAAAAAAATAAAGCGCCCCTTAAGAATGATTTTTGTAGGGATTCCCAATGTTGGCAAGTCCACCCTGATTAACCTGTTTGTAAGTAAAGCGGTGACGAAAACCGGCAACCAACCGGGTATTACTAAAGGCAGGCAGTGGATCAGGATCATGCCGGGTATGGAACTACTTGATACACCGGGAATATTACAACCCCGGATGGAAGAAAATACTATAAACCCGCTTACCGTTGTAGGAGCTTTACCTGCCGGAAAAATAGATCAGCAGGAGAGTGCGCTCTGGTTAATTGGCTCCTACTTGATGCAGGGAAAAGGCAATATACTTAAAGAGCGTTACCGCCTGGATTCAATTGATTCATCTGAACCTGAAGAACTGTTGGAACAAATCGGGCTGTCCCAGGGTTGTCTACACTCGGCCGGTAAAGTTGACCATGAAAGGGCTGCCGGGTTGATTTTGCGGGACTTCCAAAATGGAGTCCTGGGCAGGCTTACCTTAGAAAAACCTGAAGATTTTTAAGGAGAAAATATTACAATGTCTTTGAAGCATATGAGCGTTGCAGAGTTAACCGCTTATTTTGCAAATAAGGAAGAGTTGACCGCCGAAGAAATTACAATGCTCGAAGAAGATGGCCGCCGTGGGGCCTTAGAACTCGTAAAGCGTTATCAGAGGAAAAAGGAGAGGGCGCTTGCGGAAAAAAATCGCCTGCAGGAACTTTTAGCAGAAGAAAAGCGTTGCTATGATCAAGGATTTAAAGTAATTGCCGGGGTTGATGAAGCCGGGCGGGGTCCTCTTGCCGGACCTGTGGTGGCCGCAGCGGTTGTGCTTAACCGGGACAGCTTAATTAATAAATTGAAGGACTCAAAAAAACTATCTCCGGGAATGCGTGAAGAACTTATCGATCAAATCATTTTTAACTCGCTCTGCTACGGGGTTGGCATTGCTTCCAACCGGGAAATTGATCAGCACAATATCCATAATGCTTCGATGCTGGCCATGAGCAGAGCTTTAAATGAACTTTCACCAAAACCTGATTTTGTTTTAGTTGACGGCTATCCAATTAAAAATTCTAGCTTTAAGCAAAAGGCAATAAAACAGGGGGATTCCCTGTCGCTCTCAATTGCCGCTGCTTCTGTGGTGGCCAAGGTTACCAGGGACCGGATCATGTTTGAGATGGATAAAAATTACCCGCAGTACGGGTTTAAAAGAAATATGGGTTATGGTACGGCTGAACACCGGCAGGCCCTGGTTAATTACGGCCCGTGCGACTTACACCGTCGTTCATTTAGACTGGACTTCAAGTAAACATGATTAGCCAGGTAAGGCAACTACTTTTTTATTGAGGAGCCGGCTGCAAGTGACAGCAAAATATGCTTTATTGCAGAAACGGTTATAAGTTAATTATTATCGAATTCAGGAGAATAGAGGATGAGCGAAAGGCGCCGGAAAGTTGGCCTTGCCGGGGAAGATGCAGCCAGGGACTATCTTAAAAACAAAGGGTATGAGATTTTAGATACAAATTACCGCTGTCCGCTGGGTGAAATTGATATTATTGCCCGTGATGCCCAAACGATAGTAATAGTTGAGGTACGCACAAAGACGGGACGTTCTTTCGGGGGACCCGAAGAATCTATTACTCGTGCCAAAGCAAAAAAGTTAACCCGCCTGGCTATGCACTACCTGCGTTCAATATCTTCCCGGGATATTCCCTGCCGGATCGATTTAGTGGCGGTTATGCTTAAAAAAGAGGATTTTTTACCGGAAAAAATAAATCATATCAAGGGGATCCTTGCCGG
>Ga0207421_10000772_pt1 | contig 41575 bp, 32 predicted proteins | sample SodLakKL_010_SED_4_FD_187542 | JGI IMG/M metagenome (GOLD analysis project Ga0207421, IMG submission 187542) | Alkaline sediment microbial communities from Lake Tanatar, Kulunda Steppe, Russia - 8KL_010_SED (SPAdes) (version 2) | ecosystem: Environmental > Aquatic > Non-marine Saline and...
TCCCAGGCATACTCCAGCCACCTGGTTGCGTACCTGTTGCCCAGATCCTCCTGCTCCTTCAGATTCAGGATAAGATCCAGCTGATCCGCATCCTCGGCCAGACCGGCCTCCAGAGTACTGTTTTGGTCCAGTTCCTCGTGCAGGGGCAGAACCTCTTCTTCCAGGCCGGTGCCTTGCAGGGCATCTTCCAGGGCCTGGCGCTCATTGGTCCTGTTGTACAGCCGGTTGACATAGTTCATGTCCCCCACCCTGGATTCATGTATATCGTGAAAAAGGCACAGGTACACGGTCTTTTCCCGGTCCGCCCCGGCCATCTTGGCCAGGATATAGCCTATTACCGCGGTGCGGAAACTGTGCTCTGCCACATTTTCCGACCCGGTGCCCAGAAACTGGTAGCCGGTGCGCGGAGTTCTCTTGAGCATGCCCACCTCGTGCAGAAAATCGGCCACACGGGGCAGGTTCAGTTTTGCGGACATATGTTGCGCTTCCTGTACTGTAAAATGTTTCAGGCCAGGCTATGCCTGACCAGGCCTGGATAAATTCATTAAATAGAGTTGCGCTGCTGCGCTTTGCATCCTCAGCTGCGGTAGTCGGAGTTGATGCGGATATATTCGTCAGTAAGATCCGAGGCCATGAGAAAATATTCCCCCTCCCCGGTACCCAGGTCAATATCCACCCGGATATCCCTGGCCGTAAGCAGGGGGGCGAAAACCTCGTCTATATCCATGTCCACCGGTTTGCCCCGGGCAAAAATCTCCTGACCGGCCAGGCTAAGCCTGACTTTCTCCGGATCAAAACCGGCCCCGCTTCTGCCCAGGGCGGCCACAATGCGGCCCCAATTGGGATCGCACCCGAACATGGCCGTCTTCACCAGGCTGGAATTGCCCACCGCCCGGGCCGCCCTGCAGGCATCCAGGCTGTCTGCCGCCCCGGTGATCCGGATATGCATGACCTTGGTCCCACCTTCGGCATCCTTGACAATCTGGTAGGCCAGGTCACTGCATACCTCTTCCAGGGCCTGAAAAGCCCTGTCCCGGTCCCGGCTGGACTGACAGCTCACCCCGGATTCTCCTCCGGCCAGGGCCAGGACGCAATCGTTGGTACTGGTGTCCCCGTCCACGGTAATGGCGTTGAAACTCTGCTCCACGGCCCCGGCCAGCATCTCCTGCCACCGTGGTCCGTCCATTTGCAGATCCGTCAGGACAAAGGCCAGCATGGTGGCCATATCCGGGCAGATCATTCCCGCGCCCTTGGCCATGCCCCAGAAGCGGACCCGGCCCTGGTCCAGGCCTGTCTCCCTGGAGGCGGTCTTGGGAAAGGAATCCGTGGTCATGATGGCCATGGCCGACTGCTCCGGGGTGCATCCTCCCAGGCTTTTCACCAGTTGGGGCAGGCTTTTTTCCCAGACCGGCATGGGCATGCGCATGCCGATAACCCCGGTGGAGGCTGGCAGTATTTCCCCTGGGGAAATATCCAGGTGTCCGGCCAGCATGTCCAGGGTGCTGCGGCAGTCGGCCAGCCCTTCATCCCCGGTACAGGCATTGGCCTGCCCGGCATTGACCAGTACAGCGCGCATGAGATCGCTGCGGTCCAGGTTTTCCCTGCCCACCTGTACCGGGGCGGCCTGAAAGGCATTGGTGGTGAACACCCCTGCGGCCCTGGCCGGAGTCCGGCTGAAAATCAGGGCCAGATCCGGGCGGTCCTTGTACCTGAATCCGGCCTGGACCGCTGCCAGGTCAAAGCCCAGGGGCAACTCCTGCATGTCATGCATCCTTTTTCGTACCCATTTGACAGTCAAAAGTTATTTTAACCATCTGATTTTATTTGCCATAAGTTTGCCTATTCGTCATTCCGGCAAAAGCCGGAATCCAGTGTCTTTTCAAAAGGACAGGAAACTGGATGCCGGATCGAGTCCGGCATGCCTGTCCTGGGCTTGACCCGGGAACGAGGGAACTTTTGACTGTCAAGGTACTAATTTACTGTAAAATTTTACTCCATTGCTCCATAGCCTAACCGCAGCACTTCTTATGCTTTTTGCCGCTGCCGCAGGGGCAGGGTTCGTTGCGGCCCACCTTGGGTTCAGCCCTTCGCTGGGGCTCCTTTTTGACCTCTTTTTGCTCCTCCCCCTTCTGGGGGGCAGCGTAACGCAGGTCTCCCTGCTCCTTGTGCCTGAATCCTTCAACCTCTTCCTTCTTGCGGATCCGCAGACGGCACAGGGCCCGGACCACGTTTTCCTTGATGCGGAAAACCAGATCCTCGAAGAGTTCGTACCCCTCGCGCTTGTACTCCCTTTTGGGGTCGCGCTGGCCGTAGCCGCGCAGGCCGATGCCCTGTTTGAGATGATCCATCTGTAAAAGATGCTCTTTCCAGTTGCGGTCCAGGCTTTCCAGCAGGAAAAAACGCAGCACCTCCTCGTACTGATCCCCGGCATCGGCCTTGAGCTGTTCCAGGTGGGCCTGGATGGCGTTATGGGTCTTTTCCTTGTCCGGGGACTCCACATCCGGTAGCAGGCGCTTGATATTGAAAATCTCTTCCAGACGCCCTGTGAGCATGGAGCGTTCTTCTTCATCCTCAAGGCTGTCCGGAGTGCTTTCGCCCACCGGGGAGTAGACATCGTCCAGTACATCCTGGATCATGTCCTGTACGTACTCCTCCAGGTTTTCCGCGTGCATCAGCTCCCGGCGCTGGTTATAGATAACCGTCCTCTGCTGGTTCATGACATCGTCAAAGTCCAGAAGCTGCTTGCGGATATTGAAGTTGTGCGCTTCCACCTTGGTCTGGGCGTTCTCGATGGCCCGGGAGATCATGTTGTTTTCAATGGGCTGGCCGTCCTCCATGCCCAGCTTGTCCATCATCCCGGTTATACGTTCTGACCCGAAAAGCCGCAGCAGGGTATCGTCCAGGGCCAGGTAAAACCGCGATGAACCTGGATCGCCCTGACGTCCGGCCCTGCCCCGGAGCTGGTTGTCGATACGCCGGCTTTCGTGACGCTCCGTGCCCAGGATGTGCAGGCCTCCCAGTTCGCGCACTCCTTCCCCCAGAACTATGTCCGTGCCCCTTCCGGCCATGTTGGTAGCCAGGGTCACGCGTCCCGTTTCCCCGGCCCGGGCCACGATCTCCGCCTCCCTCTCGTGATGCTTGGCGTTTAAGACCTCGTGGGGAACCTCTCTTTTCTTCAACAGTTTGGACAGGTGCTCGGATTTTTCTATGGAAGTAGTGCCCACAAGCACCGGCTGCCCCCTGGAATGAAGCTCCAGGAGGTCGTCGGCGATGGCGTTGAATTTTTCCTGCTGCGTCTTGTAGACCACGTCCGCCAGGTCCTGGCGGATCATGGGCTTATGCGTGGGAATCACCGCCACATCCAGGCTGTAAATCTCCTTGAATTCCACTGCCTCGGTGTCTGCAGTGCCGGTCATGCCGGCCAGCTTGTCATACAGCCGGAAATAATTCTGAAAGGTGATGGAGGCCAGGGTCTGGTTCTCGGCCTCCACCTTGACCCCTTCCTTGGCCTCCAGGGCCTGGTGCAGCCCGTCTCCGAAACGCCGGCCTGGCATGAGCCTGCCGGTGAACTCGTCCACGATGATTACCTGGCCGTCCTTGACTATGTATTCCGAGTCCCGGGTATAAAGGTAGTGGGCCTTGAGGGCCTGCAGGACGTGGTGCTGATAGGTTATGTTTTCTGGATCATAAAGGTTTTCCAGGCCCAGGATATTTTCCACCCTGTGCACGCCGTCCTCGGTGAGGGTAACGGTCTTGGCTTTTTCATCGATATTGAAGTCCTGGTCCTTTTTCAGTTTGGGCACCACGGAATTCATCCGGGCATAAAGATCCACGGCCACATCCGCCGGACCGGAAATAATAAGCGGGGTGCGGGCCTCGTCGATGAGTATGCAGTCCACCTCGTCCACTATGGCGAACTGCAACTCGCGCTGCACCAGCTGGTAGGCGTAAAACTTCATGTGGTCGCGCAGAAAGTCGAATCCGAACTCATTGTTTGTTCCGTAGGTAATGTCTGCGGCATACGCCTGCCTGCGCTCCTCGTCGCTCATGCCGTGCACCACCACGCCCACATCCATCCCCAGGAAATTGTAGAGACGGCCCATCCACTGGGCATCCCGCCGGGCCAGGTAGTCATTGACTGTGACCAGGTGCACCCCTTTGCCGGTGAGGGCATTGAGCACCACCGGCAGGGTGGCCACCAGGGTTTTACCTTCACCGGTCTTCATCTCGGCAATACGCCCCTGATGCAAGACGATCCCGCCTATGAGCTGCACATCGAAATGGCGCATGCCCAGGACCCGTTGGGATGCCTCCCGGACCACGGCAAATACATGAGGCAGAAGATCATCCAGGGACGCACCGGCCGCTGCCTCCTCTTTCCAGGCCTGCACCCTGGACTGAAGCTGCTCGTCGCTAAGAGACCTTATCTCCTCCTCCAGGGAATTGATGCGCTCCACCAGGGGCCTTAAACTTTTAAGATACCTTTCATTTTTACTGCCGAATAATTTTTTTACTATGCCAAACATTTATTTCCTCTTGCCCCGGAAGCGCCTGAGTCAGCACTTTTTGAGCATTTGTTTACATTCTGACTGCCTGATTTCATCCTGAACCGTCTGTCCCTGAATCTTTACCTCCACACGGGCACAACCTGCTTCTACTCCTCCCAGGCCTCCAGGACATGGATCTCGTTGTTCAATGGATCAATCCTGCCCAGGCGCAACCTGAAAGCCTGGCCCATCATGGTCTTGCCCCCGAAAACCTCGTGCGGGGCCCTGATGAGGATCTGCTCCCGGGGCAGGGATAATACCACCGGACCGCTGTTGTCCACAACTACTCCTGTCCATGTAGTATGCCTGGCCTGCTGTTTGAAATAAAGCAGCTTCCAGTACCTGGGACGAAATTTCTGAATCCGGCCTACCTGCCCCATGCGGGTGTTCATAAAGGGCAGCATTTTCTCCAGCCCGGCCCTGTCCAAAACTGGGCTCCCTGAAAGGGCTGCTGCTATCTGGGCCTGATTTACCAGGTCCACGTACCTGCGCAGGGGAGAGGTTACCGAAGCATATGCACCGGTTCCGATGGATCTGTGGGGACGGGGCCTGGTCTCTGTGAGGGTGGCTCCCAGGGAGCGTATCACCCGGTAAATCTCTTCGGGCTTTTGCCACACCCCGCTGTAATCTCTGGGCAGGACTATATCCTGGGTGCGGTAAAAAAGAGGTATGTCTTTTGACTTTGCCCATCCCGCCAGGACAGTGTTGCAAAGGAGCATGAACTCCGAGACGATGAGATGCGCCCCGGGGTGAGTCACCCCGGGCACAAGGCTGACCAGAGTCTGCCGGGGTGACTTTTCCAGCCTGATGATGGGTTCGTTCTGCTCTATGATTACCGCACCCTGCTCCAGTCTGTTTTTCCGCAGGGTCCTGGCCAGCCTCAGTGCCGAGCCCAGGCTGGAAGCCTGATCCATGGCCAGTTCGTCCTCCACGTCGGCATAGGTCCGGTTGGCCTGCACCCTGACCCAGTCCAGGCGAGGCTGCAAACTATAGACAAAGCCCTGAAAATCCAGTTCCATATCCAGGACCATGGCCGGGCGCACCTGGCCCTGGTTCAGACTGAACATTTCTTCAGCCAGCACCCTGGGCAGCATGTCGCTTTTGCCCTCGGGCAGATAGAGGCTGGAAACCCTGTGGCCCACAGCCAGGTCCAGCCCTGAGCCGAAAGTCCAGTAAAGGCCCGGACCGGCCAGAGCCAGGGTCAGGGAGTAGCCGCCTGCATGCTCCCGGATATTAAAGGCGTCGTCAATATCCCGGGTGGAGGCGGAGTCGATGCTTATGAGTCCGTCAACTCCCGGGGGGCCCTTTTCCTGGTCCAGCTTCCGGTCCAGTTCCTGGATCTGGGGGGCATGCGGCTTTGACCAGGAATCCTCCCAGGCATAATCAGCCTGCTCCAGCATGTAATTGTAGTGTTCCGGATAAATGCCCCAGGCCCTGGCCAGGATAAAAGGCAGATGAGGGTCCTGGGGCAGGCCTGCGGAAAGCTTGCTCCACAGGTCCTGGGTCTGGGAATCCTCGGGATTTTTTATGCGCTGGACCAGAATATCCTTAAGCTGTCCGGTCACCTCCGGATCTTCAGGTTCCGCCTGTTGGCCGGGAGAAAATGTACCCGAATGCAGCTTCTTGAAAAAATCTCTGCCGATGCTTACCAGGCGCTCTCTTTCCCGGTGCAGGCGCTCCTCCTCCATCTTTTTTTCGGCTGTTTCCCGGGAATAAACCTCAAAATCCGGAGGAGAAAACTTGAAATGCGTCCTGGCCTGGAGCATGGCCCGGCCCAGTGCGGCTGTCCGGTCCGCATCCGGCTCATCCCACATAAGGCCTGCAAACCAGAAAATGGAGGCCTGGACGATCTCCCCCTGGGCCATGGACCATACGTCCATTACGTCCAGATCCTCCTGAATGCTGTTTCTCTTCTGATGATGCTCCTGCAGAAGCTGCAGCACTTCCTGCCTGGACAGGTCCGGCGTGTATGCCGGTCCTGTCCAGGGCATGACCCTTGCGGCCGGCAGTTTGACTTCACGCTGGTTTATGTTCAGCACCCTGACCCTGGGGGGCTGGACCTCCTGGATCCAGGATACTATAGGCTGGTTGTTCTGCAGGTATTCCACCACCTGCCCGGGACGCAGTTCTGCGCTATGAGGCTTGTAATCGCTCAAAGGCCTCGCCTTTAGTGTTTAAATGACCGCTGGCCGGTAAATACCATGGCTGCCTGGGGCCGGGCCTCGTTGAGGGCCTGGATGACCTCGTGATCGCGCATGGATCCTCCCGGCTGGGCAATGGCGGTGATCCCCTGTTCCAGGGCCAGGTCCACCCCGTCCCTGAAGGGAAAAAATCCATCTGAAACCATGACCGCTCCGGGGAGATCCGCTCTTTCCGTGCGGGCCTTTTCTTCCACTGCAGCAAGCAGATCTCTGGCCTCGGGGTCCCTGCCGGCCTTCTCTTTTGCCTGGTATATGGACTGGCCGGTCTGTCTGAAAATCTCCATGTCCATGTACTTGGTATAGGCCTTGTGAATGGTCAGGTCCACACATCCCACCCGGTCCTGCTCCCCTGTGCCTATGGACAGGGTACGGCCATCCCGGGCAAAGAGCACGGAATTGGAAGTAACTCCCGCCTCCACCGCCCACGCGAACAGCAGGTCTTCGGTTTCGCGCTGGTCAGGATGCCTGGCGCTTACCGTCAGATCACCGCTTTGGGCCTGGGCCGGGATGAAATCTTCCGGCTCGCGCATGCGGCTGGTAAAGGAGAACTGGACGATCACCCCGCCGTCCTGCAGGGACTTGACATCCAGAAAGGGATAGTGGGAGAACTCCTGCAGCCTGCCCAGGCCGGACATCTTGATAATGCGCAGGTTCTTGCGGGTCTTGAGCTTTTCCAGGGCCCCCGGTTCGAAATCCGGGGCCGCAACCACCTCCAGATAATTATCCGCAAGAAACTCGGCTCCGGGCAGATCTACCGGCCTGTTGAGCACCACCGCCCCGCCGAAGGCAGCGATACGGTCGGAATAGTAGGCCTTGTGCAGTACATCCAGCACCCCTTCACTGGACCAGGCCGCCCCGCAGGGATTGTTGTGTTTGAGAATAACCGCCGCCGGCTTCTTGTGCAGGTATTGCAGGATATTGATCCCGTTATCCACATCGGTGAGATTGATCTTGCCGGGATGTTTGCCTGCCTGGAGCATGTCGTCTTCGGTAATGGCTGAAACCAGACCCTGGCCCGCACCCTTGAACTTCACCCCGCCAAGCTCCAGGCCGCCCTCCACCGGCTCATACATGGCCGCTGCCTGGTCCGGATTTTCCCCGTAGCGCAGACCCCTCTCCTGATCCTGGACCACCCAGGTCCTTTTGCGCATCTTGATTTCCTGATCCCCGAGCTTTATACTCATTTCCCTGGGAAAAGGATCTTCTTTAATGTCCCTGTACATCTTTCTCAAATCCTGCATGTTGTCCATCCTCCTAAATATGCTTTTTCGGGGTTGCTCAAGAGACTTTTTTTACTTAACACAGGCCTGTTGCCGGAGCAAACTTTTTCAAACCAGCAACCCGGAAGGACGGTTCACAAAAAATGTGCAGAGAAAAACTGCTGAACAGATACAAAATTCTTGATTTCTAAGGATGGCAAGCAGTTATGGAAAAGGTTCTCAAGAAACTGGCCGACGAACTCAACAGCCTGGACGAGGCTTCACTTATCAGCCTGTGGGACAAGTATTACCAACGGGTGCAGAACTTCACCCCCAGTCGGGAATGGGAGGAGGACATCCTGATCTTGTCCATGATTCAGTCCGTGCGCTGGAAAAACCAGCTCTTCAACCAGTGCCTGAGCCGGCAGTCCGCAACTCCTTCCCAGCGCGAAGATAAAAAGGACCTATTGCGGCCAGTCAGAAGGGACAAGGTCAAGAAATCCGCCAAGGTGCTCAGATTCAAACCCAGGCAGTAGGGCCTGACCGTAGAGTATGCTGTAGTAATATCGAACATTTTCAACAAAATTAACAGCTTCGTACCCCCGGGCATAGCCCCGGCGCACAGTCTGGTAATATTCTTTGTAGCTTAGCAGGGGATAAGCCTTCTTCAATCCGCTCCACGAGTCAGGGTTGAAACCATGGCGCTCAGCCAGGGTCCTGGCATCATAAACATGCCCCAGGCCCTGGTTGTATGCAGCCAGGGCCATGAACCATTTGTCCCAGGATGTAATACCTATCCGATCCATGCGTTCCCCGAGCTTATACAGATATCTTGCTCCCCCTGCGATGCTCTGGTGAGGGTCCAGGCGGTCTTCTATCCCCAGAAACTCGGCCGTTTGGGCAGTAATCTGCATAAGCCCCCTGACCCCGGTGTGGCTTGTGGCTCCTGGATCAAAGCGGGATTCCTGATAGATAATCGCCACCAGAAACAGGGGATCAAGGTTGTAGCGCTGGGAAACTTCCCTGATAGTGTCTGCATACTTGGGCAATTCGTTAATCAAAGTTTGCTGAAAATGCCTGAGTTCATAAGGGTCCTGGGTTTCAGGGTAAAATCCCAGGTACTTCTCCTGGATCCCTTCCAGCACTCCCGAATCCTTGATATCTCTCCAGAAATCCTGGAATTTGTGGTCCAGGTTCATGTAATCACTGCTCCAGAGCCAGCTGAGGGCGTATGTCTTATCCAGGGACGCGCTTCTGCGTACCTCAGGATACAAACTTTTCCAGAACATGTAGTTTTTTTCATCCTTGATGCCGAAACGGAACCTGCGTTCAGCCAGGGCGTTGAAAAAATCCTTTCCAGGATCAGGTCTTTTGGAAGGCTCCAGTTCACACTGCAGAACTTGGCGCATGTCCTGCAAAATTTTGTCAAAAGCCGACCTGCCGGGTACAACCACTTCGGTGGAGCAAAGGTCCTCCAGGTCTCTCAAGGGATAACGCCACTGGTTGTGCAGGACGAGAAAACTGCCTTCCATATACACCGGTCCTTTTTTGAGGGCCTTGACTTCCGGGATCTGCATGCCCGGTACAGGCAGGAGAAGATGCAGATCATGGTTTATAAGTTTTTCCAGGCCCTGCCTGTAATCCTGCACCTCCACCCAGACCGGGGTCAGGTCGTTGCGGCTGCAGAAAAGATCCACAAGTTCGCGGTCCAGCCCAGGACCGTAAGGACTCAGCACTGCATCTACTCTATGGGAAGGCTTGAAGCCGATTCTGATTGTTTCTTCAGTCCACTGGCGCTGCTCCAGGCGGTAATGGTACTCATACCAGAAGATTAAAGCCCCCTGAACCAGCAGCAGAAAAATTATCGCAGCCAATTCTTTTGCGGAGGTAAAGTAATGAAAACGGAGGGTCATATCGGCGCAGACTCCTTAACCGGCAAAAACTTTATGGCAAAGTGGTCCATTTAAAAACTCTACTTTATTTAGAGGCAAATGGCAAACCTGGACATCACAGGGCGCATTGACTTTGTCTGTTTGCTATTTTAAACATACAGGCTATTTGCAGAAAACCAGGAGTTAATGGCTGGTTTGATTCCGGGCCGGGATGCACTGCAAGATACAGTACCGCAGAGATTACGGAGGCTCATTAATGTCCAGTATCGTTGTATTCGGAACCCAGTGGGGTGATGAGGGTAAGGGAAAAATAGTCGACCTGCTTACTGAGCGGGCCCATGTCATTGTCAGGTTCCAGGGAGGCAACAATGCCGGACATACCCTGGTCACCAGGGACAAAAAATATATACTGCATTTGATCCCTTCAGGGATCCTGCACCCGGACAAACTCTGCCTCATCGGCAACGGGGTGGTTCTGGACCCGGAAATTTTGTGCAGAGAAATGGATGACCTGCATCAGGGAGGAATAGAGATCACCCCGGCGAGCCTTGGGATCAGCAAAAAAACCCATCTCATAATGCCTTACCACAAGGAACTGGACAGGGCCAGGGAACAGGCCAAGTCCGGCAAGGACAGAATAGGCACTACGGGCAGAGGCATCGGTCCATGCTACGAGGACAAGATGTCCCGAGTGGGAATCAGGGCCGGAGACATGCAGGACAGGGAGCTTTTACTGGCCAAAATTAAAAAGGCCCTGCCGGAAAAAAACGCCCTGCTGGAGAACCTGTACAAAGACATCCCCCTTGAGGCTGAAGAGGTGATGCAGACCATATCTCCTTACACAGACAGGCTGGTGCCCTATTTAACCGATGTCTCCCTAAAGATCCAGGAGGCCAGGGAATCGGGAAGAACGGTAATGTTCGAGGGCGCTCAGGGGGTGCAACTGGATATTGATCACGGAACATACCCCTTTGTAACCTCGTCCAATACCATCACCACCAACGCCTCCGCAGGCACCGGGAGTTATTACAGCATGGACGAGGCCATCGGCGTGGTCAAGGCCTATACCACCAGGGTTGGACAGGGCCCCTTCCCCACCCAGCAGGACAACGACGTGGGAGAACACATGCAGGTCCAGGGAGCGGAGTACGGCTCCACTACAGGACGCAAAAGACGCTGCGGATGGCTGGATCTGGTTATCCTTAGAGAGGCGGTGAGAATTTGCGGCCCTACCGCTCTGGCCATTACCAAGCTGGACGTCATGAGCGGCCTGGATACCATCAGGGTCTGCACCGCGTACAAGTACCGGGGGCAAGAGATCCTTTATCCTCCACAGGAAGAAAACGCCATGTCCATGGTAAGGCCCGTATACCAGGAACTGCCGGGGTGGAGTGAAGATATAAGTCTATGCAGCAACCGCCGGGACCTGCCCCGGAATGCGCGCATGTATATCGAGCATATTGAAGATGCTTTGAAAACACCGGCAAAAATAATCTCAGTGGGTCCGGACCGGGAACAGACCATCAGATAGCCAAAAAAACCCTGGTTTTATACTGACCATGTCTTCAACACTGTCAACAGCCATCCAGGAACAGAACAATGCAGCCCGGCTTCTTCTCAGGCTGGCGGAAAATCCGCCCTGCAGCCTGGTTCTTGAAGGCGGCCACCAGACACAGAGAAGCGCTCTTGCCGGATACCTGCTAAAAGCCCTGCACTGCAAATACCCCGGACCTGGTCCGTGTCTGGAATGCGACATGTGTGTCAAGATAGAGGCTGATGCCTTCAGGGACCTTTTCCGGCTCACCCCCCTGCAAGGCCTTTCTGTGGATGAAATCCGGGAAATCAGGCCCGCTCTTTCCCAGAGCCCTCATCACGGCTGGCGGATGGTGGTGGTGGAGGAGGCAGGTGAAATGAACGCTTCCTGCGCCAATGCGCTCCTCAAAGCTGTGGAAGAGCCGGTAACCAGGAATATTTTTGTTTTTCTGGCCAATGAAAGGCAGTCCATCCTGCCCACCATTGTCTCCAGAAGTTTTGTACTCACCCTGGGGCGTACCCCCGGGGCAGGCCTTGAGCCCGGGCATGAAGGGCTGTATTCGGATTTCAGCGGTTTTGTGGTTCATGGAAAAGGCTTTATGCACAAATGCTCCAAAAAGGATAGTTTCGACCTCAGTGGAGCCAGGCGGTTCCTGGTGAGAATCCGCCTGGACCTTGCCCGGGGCATGCGGGGGGAGGAAAGTCTGTTTCAGGACATTGAACCTGTAAAGGCCCACAGTATGATTCTGTCCCTGCAAAAGGCTGAGCAGGCCTTGTCATACAAAGTGCGCACCGACCTTGTGATGCAGTGGCTGGCCCTGAACACCTGGAAGATTTTCAATAAAAAACAATAAGCATCTGTATGCTGCTCATTATTTCTGCCCCCGGGCAAAGGAGAACCCCATAATCTTATGTTTACTGAACAGGATATTTATCTCTACAAGCAGGGAAGACACTTTCGCCTGTACAAGCACCTGGGAGCTCAGGTGGTCATGCACGGTGGAGTACGCGGAACCTACTTCGGGGTCTGGGCCCCCAATGCGGAAAGGGTCAGTGTCGTGGGAGATTTCAATTACTGGGACTACACCACCCATCACCTGAATGTCCGCGGGGACGGTTCCGGCATCTGGGAGGGGTTTGTGCAAGAGGCCATGCCCGGTCACAAGTACAAGTACCATATTCAGTCCAGATTTCAGGGCTACAAGGCGGACAAGGGCGATCCCTTTGGATTTTACTGGGAAACCGCTCCCAGCACCGCTTCCATCATCTGGCAGATGGACTACCAGTGGGGAGATGAAGAGTGGATGCAAAACCGCCGGGAAATAAACCGCCAGGACAAGCCCCTTTGCATTTACGAAATGCACCTGGGTTCCTGGATGCGGGACCCCGATAACCCTGACAGACTCCTCAGCTACCGGGAGATTGCCGACAGGCTGCCAGGCTATCTCCTGGATATGGGATTTACCCACGTGGAATTCATGCCTGTGGCCGAGCATCCCTTTTACGGGTCATGGGGTTACCAGATCCTGGGCTTTTTCGCCCCCACCAGCCGCTACGGCACTCCCCAGGACTTCATGTACCTGATAGATATCCTGCACCAGCACGGCATAGGGGTCATCCTGGACTGGGTGCCCTCCCATTTTCCCACTGACGAGGTGGGCCTGGGTTTTTTCGACGGCACCCACCTGTACGAACATATGGACAGGCGCAAGGGTTTTCATCCGGAATGGAAGAGCTACATATTCAATTACGGACGCAATGAGGTAGTCAGCTTTCTTATAAGCAATGCCCTGTTCTGGCTGGACTATTACCACATAGACGGTCTGCGCCTGGACGCTGTGGCTTCCATGCTCTACCTGGATTACGCGCGAAATGACGGGGAATGGGAGCCCAACGAGTTCGGAGGCAATGAGAACCTGGACGCCATCAGCTTTCTCAAAAACCTCAACAGCGAGGTTTACCGTTCCTATCCTGATGTACAGACCTTTGCCGAAGAATCCACCTCCTGGCCCATGGTTTCCCGGCCTACATATGTAGGGGGGCTGGGATTCGGTTACAAATGGAACATGGGCTGGATGAACGACACCCTGAGCTACATGAGCAAAGAGCCCATATTTCGCAAATATCACCACAACCAGATGACTTTCAGCATCTGGTATGCTTTTACCGAAAATTTCATCCTGCCCCTGTCCCATGATGAGGTGGTGCATCTCAAAGGATCACTGGCCAAAAAAATGCCCGGGGACGACTGGCAGAAACTGGCCAATCTGCGCCTTCTACTGGGATACATGTATGCCCATCCAGGCAAGAAACTTCTGTTCATGGGGGCTGAAATGGCCCAGTGGACTGAATGGAACCATGACCAGAGCCTGGACTGGCATCTTCTGCAATATGACCCGCACAGGCAGGTGCAGGACTGGCTGCGCGAGGTCAATGCCCTGTACTGCAGCCGCCCCCAGCTTTATGAGCAGGATTTCCACCCCGGGGGCTTTGCCTGGATCGACTGCACCGATGCGGATGGCAGCGTATTGTCCTTTATCCGCCGGGACAAAAACAGATCCTCACTGGTCATGGCCGCAAATTTCACCCCTGTGCCCAGACATGAGTATATCCTGGGAGTTCCGGGAGCGGGACCGTGGAAGGAAATACTTAACAGCGACGAGGCCCGGTTCGGAGGTTCCCACCAGGTCAACCCGGATGTCCATCATGCCCAGCAGATACCGGCCCATGGCTATTCCCACCGCCTGATCCTGACCCTGCCCCCCCTGGGCATAATCTTCATGGAGCAGATCCCATGAAGAGGCTAAACGGCATACTCCTGCACATCTCATCTCTTCCAGGACCGTACGGATCTGGCGACATGGGTCCTCATGCCTACCGCTTCGTGGATTTTCTGGCCGACAGCAAGCAGAAGATCTGGCAGATTCTGCCTCTAAATCCCACTACACCCGGAACCGGCAACTCACCCTATTCCAGCTACAGCGCATTCGCCGGCAACCCCTTGTTTATCGATCCCCAAGCGTTGAAGGACAAAGGTCTTCTTGACCCCCGGGACATCAGTGATCTGCCAGACTTTCCAGAACACCGTACTGATTATGAACTGGCCGGAGATTTTAAAAAATATTTGCTTACCAAGGCCTTCCAGCGCAACAGAGAAAATCTGGAGAATGGTTCCAGGTTTGAGCTGTTCTGCCGGTCTCACGCCTTCTGGCTGGATGATTTCGCCCTGTTCAGCGCCTTGAAGGAACACTTCAGCGGAGCACCGTGGTACAGGTGGCCAAGGGAGATAAGACTGCGCCATCCAGAAGCAGTTCAGGATTTTAATAATCAACTGTCAAATGAAGTACTTCGGGAAAAATTTTCTCAGTATCTCTTTTTCAGCCAGTGGCAGCAGCTTAAAACCTACGCCAACAACCAAAACGTACTTATCTTCGGAGATCTGCCCATTTACGTGAGCATGGACAGCTGCGACGTCTGGTCCAACCCGCACCTCTTTTTGCTGGACCAGGAGAAAAACCCCACCAGAGTTGCCGGTGCTCCTCCGGATTATTTCAGCGAAACAGGACAGTTATGGGGTAATCCCATTTATGACTGGGAAGAATGCGCCCGGGAAAATTATCAGTGGTGGATCAAGCGCATAAGGCAGAACCTGGTCATGTTCGACCTGCTGCGCTTTGATCATTTCCGTGGGTTTGCCTCCTACTGGAGCATACCCGCAGGTGCAGAAACTGCTGTTGAAGGGCAATGGGTAAAGGGACCGGGGCACCATTTCTGGTCTGCTCTGACCAGTGAAATCTCCCCGGCGCATTTCGTGGCTGAGGACCTGGGATACATTACTGAAGACGTTCTGGAATTAAGGGACAGATTCGGGCTGCCCGGAATGAAGATCCTGCAGTTCGCCTTTGGCGACGATATGCCTACAAACCCTTATATACCCCACAACCATATCCCCAATTGCGTTATCTATCCGGGAACCCACGACAACAACACGGTCAGGGGATGGTTCGAAAGTGAACTGGATAAACAGTCCAGAACCAGGCTGCGCGAGTATACCGGCCGAAGGCTCGATGCAGATAATATTTCCCGAGAAATAATACGCATGGCCATGTCTTCACCTGCTAGACTATGTGTGCTGCCCATGCAGGACGTGCTCGGACTGGACGGCCGTTTTCGCATGAATACACCTTCCATTGCCAGGGGCAACTGGGAGTGGCGGGTAAAAAGTGCAGAAATTAGCATTGATATCAAGGAATTTTTGCTCTACTTTACCACCATCTACGGAAGAGATAACCACTATGACTCCGGTATGGACTTTCAAGCTGGAGATGAATTAGCCCTGAAAACAGAGGGGGTTCAAAATGAACGCATTTAGACTGCTTTTTCTGTTGCTGGTTTTTGCCGCTGTAATGCTCGGCCTGAGCCAAAACACAGAAACACTGGGGCTGAAAGCCCCGCTGGAGCTTGACTTATGGTTCACTGAACTTGCTTTTCCCCAAATGGCCATGTATATAATTGTATTTTTGTGTTTTTTGCTGGGTATAATTTTCGGAGTCATCACCTTTTTCCCTGCCAACAGGGAGGCCAGGGAAAAATTGAAAATACAGCGCAAAAAATTAAGGCTTTTGCAGGAAGATCTCAAGACCGCCGAAATGGAGCGGGCCAGGCACATAATGAAGCGCCAGGAGAAAATAACCCCTGATGAAGAAGCCTTTAAGGATGAAATTGTCAGTTCAGCCTCCTCCAGGGCCTGGGGCAAGGCAGCCATGGCCGGATGTGTTGTTCTTTTCGTCATCCTTATTGCTCTTTACTACTACGGCCATACAGAATTGGAAAAAGTTCATAAGCAGGCTTCCGCCACTAAAGAAAAAACTACCGGCATGATTGAAGAAAACCGGAACATCCTGGACAGTCTGGACAGTGATTTCAGGGTCGCGGATCAAAAACTAGGACAACTGGACAGTGATTTCAGGGATGAGGCAGCCAAGCTTCAGGAACGCACCATAAGCATACAGGAAATGCTGGAAAAGCATTCCAGGGAAATTAGCAAGCTACAGCTCATGCAGGCGGAGACACGCGATTACCTGACTCTTATGCAGCTGGAACAGCACCAGCGCACTCTGGATTATCTGAAGCGGGTGGCAGAAACCGATGAAAATATGCAGCCCCTGCTGGATGCTGCCGACGAAGTGCGCGAAGCCCTGGAGTATTACCGGGAAAAGCTGGATTAATCCTGGTCAGAATTAAGGTTCTGCAGGCGGACCCCTATGGCCCCCGGGTTGGGGTGAATATCCTGGATTTCTTCCAATACTGCTTTTGCCTGGTCCATTTTGTCCTGCTCCAGCAACACTTGGACCAGAAGCATGCCGACCCTGCAAATGTATTCATTACCGGCATTCAGGCTGTATGCTTTGGACAAAATCTCCCCGGCCTTGGTGAGATCATTTTCCAGGTAATAAGATTTACCCCGGGTATAATTAATCATGGAGCACAGGTCGACATCTGTTTCGCCTGAACAGTCAGAAAATTTTTCCAGGTCCTCCCGGACCATTTCAAATTCCCGCAGCTGAATACCTGTTTTGGACATGTAAAGAGCTGCTTTTTTCTTGTCCTTCCTGGATTCTGCCAGTTCCATGTTCTTTTTCCAAAACCGGCGACTTTCCAGTGGCTGCCCCAGTTTTTCGTATGTGGCTGAAATTCTGGCATTGATATCCAGGATTTTGTCCAGATACCCGTTGTATTCCATCTGCATGGCCTTTAATATATCCAGCCCCCCCTGCACGTCATTATATATATCCATCCTGATGCTTAAAAGCCGATTCCAGGCCTGATACCTTTTCCGGCCTTTCTCTACTTCGTCAATATACTGCTGATACAATGTTCCGGCCTGATTGAACTGGCCTGTGGAAAAATAATATTCCGCCCGGTGGAAATAATCATTGTCATCTTTTTGTTCCAGACATCCCGGAAGCATTAAAGACAAAAGGATGGGAACAATTATACAACTCAGCCATTTCATACATATAACTTTTTTACTGCTCTTCTTTATCACTGTTAAGGTTCTGTTCCGGGATGATCAGGTCTGCACAGATGACTCTCTGGTCATTTTCAAGATCAACCATCTTTACTCCCTGAGTGGAGCGTCCCACAGAGCGGATATCGCTGGTGCCAAGTCTGATGATCTTATTGGCCGAGGTAAAAATAATCAGCTCTTCCTGAACTGAAACAGGCAGTGAACTGACCACCTTGCCTGTCTTGGACGTTACCTTCATATTGATCAGTCCCATGCCTCCCCTGGACTGTACCTTGTACATATCCAGACTGGTCTTTTTCCCGAAACCCTTTTCCGAAATGGTAAAAAGCTCCCTTGCTTCCCCCGGGTCCAGTACAGCCCCGGAAACCACCTCGTCGCCCAGGCGCAATGAAACCCCCTTCACTCCGGCGGCGTTTCTGCCCACTGCCCGGAGTTCCCTGCATGCAATGCGAATGGCCAGGCCATTGAGTGTGGTCAAAATTACCTCGGATTCATCTTTTACCACCTTGACGCCTATGAGTTCATCGCCCGGTTTGAGATTAAGGGCAATCAAACCCAGGGAGCGCATATTCTTGAACATCTCAATGGATGTTTTCTTGACCATGCCTTTTCTGGTCACAAAAAGAAAATAGTGTCTCTGGTGAAAGTTACGCTCGGAAAGTGCTGTGGCAATATATTCATCGTTTTCCAGTGGAAGCAGGTTCTTTATGTGCACTCCCCTGGCCGTGCGCGATCCCTCTGGAATTTCATGGGCCTTAAGGAGATAGGCCTTGCCTTTGTTGGAAAAGAGGTAAATATCCTTATGATTGCTGGTGGTAAAAAGAGTGGTAATAAAATCGCTGTCTCCGACATTGGCTCCGGCTATTCCCTTGCCTCCTCTTTTCTGCTGATGATAATACTCAAGTAAGGTACGCTTGATGTATCCATTCCTGGACAAAGTGACCACCACTTCCTGATCCGGTACCAGGTCCAGCACATCTATGCTGTCCGGATCCTGCTCCAGGATACGTGTTCTGCGGGGCGTAGCGTAGGTATTCTTGATTTCCTGCAGTTCTTTTCTGATTTCACCTTTGAGTACATCGATATTTTCCAGGATACTTTTTAAAAATTCAATCTGCTGCAACAGATCCCTGTATTCCTGCAGCAGTTTTTCCCGCTCCATATTGGTCAGCCTTTGCAGGCGCATATCCAGTATGGCCTGGGCCTGAACAGCGCTCAGGGAAAAACTGTTCATGAGTTTTTCTTTGGCTTGGGCTCCGGTGGAGGACGACCTGATGAGACGGACCACCTCGTCGATATTATCCAGGGCTATCTGCAACCCTTCCAGAATGTGCGCCCTGTGTTCCGCCTTTTGCAGGTCATGTCTGGATCGCCTGAGAATAACCTCTTTTCTGTGCTCCAGGAAATATTCCAGGACCTGCTTTAAATTCAAAAGCTGCGGACGGTTGTTGACCACGGCCATCATATTGATGCCGAAGCTGGTCTCCAGGGCGGTAAGTTTGTACAGCCTGTTGATGATTACATCCGTAATGGCCCCCTTTTTAACATCTATGACTATACGGATTCCGTTGCGGTCGGATTCGTCCCGCAAGTCGGAAATGCCCTCTATTTTTTTCTCGTTTACCAGCCCGGCTATTTTTTCCACCAGGTTGGCTTTGTTCAGGGCGTAGGGAACTTCTTTGACCACAATGGATTCATGTCCCTTGGCCCTGGTCTCCACGTCCAGTCTGGAGCGGATTTTAAAGCTTCCCCGGCCTGTCCGGTAGGCCTCCAGAACTCCTTTGAGGTTGTAGATATATGCACCGGTGGGCAGATCCGGGGCCTTGATATGCTCCATGAGCTGGGAGATGCTCGTTACCGGCTTGTCCAGCAAGAGCAGCAGGGCATCTATCACTTCTCCCAGGTTATGCGGAGGGATATTTGTGGCCATTCCAACAGCTATGCCTGAGCTGCCGTTGACCAGGATATTGGGCACCCTGGCCGGCAGCACCTCGGGTTCGTTCAGGGTGTTGTCGTAATTGGCCCGGAAGTTGACCGTGTTTTTTTCGATATCAGCCAGAAACTCACCGGCAAGCCTGGACATGCGGGCCTCTGTGTAGCGCATGGCTGCAGGGGCGTCCCCGTCAATGGATCCGAAGTTGCCCTGTCCATCCACCAGGGGATCGCGCATATTGAAATCCTGGGCCATGCGCACCAGGGCATCATACACGGCGGAGTCACCGTGGGGATGGTATTTACCGATGACGTCACCCACCACCCTGGCAGATTTTTTGTAGGGGCGGTTATAGGTGTTGCCAAGCTCATGCATGGCAAAGAGTATCCGTCTGTGAACAGGTTTGAGCCCGTCACGGACATCCGGGATGGCCCGGCCGATGATTACGCTTAAGGAGTATTCCAGGTAGGATTTCTTGATTTCCTGTTCAATGCTGATATTGCTCAATTCTAGGCTCCGGGAATTTATTTGATTTTGCAGTTGTTTTCATCCGGAATAATATTTTCAAGGCTAAATATCCAGGTCCGCAACTTCCAGGGCGTTTTTCTCGATAAACTCCCGTCTTGGCTCCACCTTGTCTCCCATAAGCCTGGAAAAAAGATCGTCAGCCAGTTCGGCGTCCTCCACGTTTACCCTGAGCATGGTCCTTTTCTCGGGATCCATGGTGGTATACCACAGCTGCTCCGGGTTCATCTCTCCCAGGCCCTTGTAGCGCTGTATATTTATACCTTTGTGCGCCAGCTCAAAGACCTTGTCCAGTAATGGAAAAATTCCGCGCACCTCTATGGTTTCCTTGTGGCTGAGGATTTCAAATCCCAGGCCGGGGTTATTTTGCAAAGTATCCTGGTAAATATTGTGCGCCTTTTTATAAAGCCCGGAATTGAAAAATTCTATACCCAGGCGGATGCCGTGCTCGTTTCGATCCGTAAAGACCAGGAAATATCTTTTTTCAATATCGCTTTCCTCTTTTTCTAAAGTTGTTACAAATCCTTTGCCGGACATAAAATTGATAAAATCAGAGCTGTCTTCATATACAAAATAGACCGGATGCAGTCTTGATCCATACTCCAGCAGGCTTTGAAACAGCTCCTCCTTGATACCCATGTTTCCGGCATCTTGAAAACTGTCTTTCAGTGAAACCAGGTTCTTAATAAGCTCAACCATCTCATCCCGGGTGTATTCCAGCCCGTTTTCCGTCTTGATGGAAATTTCTTCATATACACGGTTGAGCAAAAAATCGTGCATGGATTTTTCATCGCTTATGAACTGCTCAAAATTGCCCTTGTGCACGCGGTACAGAGGAGGCTGGGCTATGTACAGATATCCATGCTCGATGAGCTGGCTGAACTGCCTGAAGAAAAAGGTAAGAAGAAGTGTGCGGATATGTGCGCCATCCACATCTGCGTCGGTCATGATCACGATCCTGTGATATCTGAGCTTGCTAATATCCAGTTCTTGGTCCCCTACACCAGCTCCCATGGCGGTAATCAGAGCCTTTATCTCGTTATTTTCCAGAATTTTTTCAAACCTGGTCTTCTCCACGTTCAGGATTTTTCCCCGCAAAGGTAAAATAGCCTGGTGCTTGGGGTTTCTCCCCTGCTTGGCTGATCCCCCTGCGGAATCTCCCTCGACAATAAAAAGCTCAGATTCTGCCGGGTTTTTACTCTGACAGTCAGCCAGCTTCCCAGGCAGAGAATAATCGGAAAGAGCACCTTTTCGGCGCACCAGTTCCTTGGCCTTGCGAGCAGCCTCCCTGGCCCGGGCTGCATCCACTACCTTTTCCACGATAATGCGGGCGTCCTTGGGATTCTCGTTTAAAAAAGCGCTGATCCTTTCATAGGCTATCCCGGAAACATATCCAGCTAGTTCGCTGTTGCCCAGTTTGGTCTTGGTCTGCCCTTCAAACTGTGGATCCGGAATCTTAACGCTGATTATGCTGGTAAGGCCCTCACGGACATCATCTCCGGAAAGCCTTTGTTTCAGTTTCCTGGGCAGATCCTGGGCATGCTGGATATAGTTATTGATTGCTCTGGTCAGGGCGGAACGCAGGCCGTTTAAATGCGTACCGCCTTCAACGGTACGTATGTTGTTGGCAAAAGAGTATACATGTTCCTTGTATCCGGTCTTGTACTGCAAAGTCAGTTCCATTGATACGTTGTGCACTTCGCCGCTGGCATAGATCACCCTGTGCAGTCCACTGTCCTTGTTAACGTTTTTAATAAAGGAGAGAAGTCCACCATCGTACTTGAAAACATCGCTTTTCTGATAGCGCTCGTCCTGAAATTCTATCCTCAGGCCGCTGTTTAAATAGGCAAGTTCTTCAAAGCGCTTGGACAGAGTATCATATTCGAAATCAAGGGTGGAAAATATCTCTTCATCGGGTCTGAATTTTATGGTGGTTCCCCTGCTGGACGTGGGACCTTCATGGCGCAGCTTGGTAACCGGTATTCCCCTTTCAAACTTTTGAAAATACTTCTCCCCTTCCCTGCGCACAGTAACTTCCAGGTATTCGGAAAGAGCATTAACCACTGAGACGCCTACTCCGTGAAGCCCCCCGGATACCTTATAGCTGGTATTGTCAAATTTTCCCCCGGCATGAAGAACGGTCATGACCACCTCCAGGGCAGGTCTATTTTCCTTTTCATGCCAGTCCACCGGGATACCCCGGCCGTTGTCCGATATGGTCACGCTGTTGTCCATATGCACAGTAATGCGCACATTATCGCAATAACCGGCCATGGCCTCGTCAATGCTGTTGTCCAGGACTTCGTATACCAGGTGCTGCAGACCTCTTATATCTGTAGATCCAATGTACATGGCCGGTCGTTTCCTGACCGCAGTCAGCCCTTCCAGAACCTGAATACTCTGAGCTGTATAATCTCCGGTATTTTTAGAGTTCTCCTGCAAAATTTTATTATTCATTTTTTATTCCATTTCTTCTTCGGTGTAATAGGTCTCTTCTTCAATCTGTACCGGCATGGTCATGACGTAATAATTTTGATCAACCTCCCCGTTTATCCTGCATGGATCTATAGGACCTGAAAATCTCATTATCACATTATCGTCATCAATGTGTCCCAGAATTTCCAGGAGGCTCTTGGTGTTAAATACCACTTCCCGGAGATCTCCCTTATAACTGCAGCCTACAACCTCCTCTGCTTCTCCTGAATCAACTGCAGTGCTGGTCATGTAAATCTCTTCCTGTCCCAACCTCATGAAAGTGGACATATGAGAATCAGTGTTGAATATAAGTATTCTTTCCAGGGAATCCATGAGATCATTTTTATCAGCTACAAGAGGTTCGCCAAGTTTTTCTGAGTATTTTTTTATAAAATCGCGGTAATTGGGAAATTGGTGCATACTCAAGGGTAGACTGAAACACTCTTTCTTGTCCAAAGTTCTGAAAAAAATCTTTGAGTCAGTGCTAGCTATCTGTATCTCCTTTTCGGGGACCCATTTACGAAGATCCAGCAAATATTTTTTGGCGATCATGATTCCCTTTTCAGGCAGGATTTCCCTTAAATCATTACTCTCATGGATATACAGACTCAGCTGATGCCCGTTAAACGCGCAGAACTCTACATTGTTCTCAGTTCCCGGGGCAATCTTCAGGCAGGTCATCCCCTGCATGGTGTCGTCATCGCTTATGCAGAAAAGACTTTTTTCCAAGATTTCCTTGAACTTGATCCCTGATACTTGGGCCGACGCATTTTCTTCCGGGAATTCATCAAATTCCGGAAACCAGGAAATTTCACTGAGGGGAAGTTTAAAATGTCTTTTTTCCTGCTTAACGTATAAAATATCGTTTTTTTCGTCAGAGTACATGGTTATGGGTCCAGATTTCAATTTTCTTATGAGATCAGTAATTTTTCTTCCAGGCGTACCAATCAAGCCTTCCTCAATGATTTCAGCCCCGTATTCTCCTGAAAATTCCACATTGCTGTCGGTGCTCATGATCCTGACGCTGTCCATATCCGTCTTTAACCAGATGGTTCTCAGATATGCGGCCCCTGTTTTATGCGGAATGAGGTTTGATGCCTTACTTATGCCTTCAACAAAGCTTTCTTTATATATAACTATTTTCATTAATAGTATCCTTAGTAGTCTGTGTTTAAATGTAGAATTTTAACTTAACTGTCCGTATTCTTATAATTTTATATTTCTCAACTTTTTCTGTTGTATCTTTTTTTTGAACCATGTGTTCAAAATTGAAGTGATTTTGAAATACAAATGCTACCAGTTTCAAAAATACTGTTTTTATGTTCATATTTTATTTAACTACCTGAAAACATATATTTATAAGCAACAAGTTATTTGTTGCTTATAAAACATAATTTCATAACCTTTTTTTTGTTATTTGTAAAATAGATTTTTATATATAAATCATTGAAATGTTATCAATTTTTTAATTGCTCTCTTGTTTTTTTTTGAGTTTTTGTTAAATTATTTTTCATCAGTCAACCAGCCGTTGGACTTGCAAGAATCCTTTTTTTAATTTAAAAATCAACAATTATTGATAGTTGATTGTCGCTGGAAACTTTGTTTCCAGTCTGATTTGTTCAATTGTCTCATCATGTTGAGATTAATATCCATAACTAATTCACATCACATAAACAGGAATTATCCATGTCTTCTAATAAGCAGGTATCCAGAACTATTGATGAGATAAATCAAAAAATCAAGTCAGGAAGAGCTGTTGTAGTCAATGCCAGACAGATGGCTTCCCTGGTCAGGGATAAGGGAAAGGTAGGCGCAGCCAAAGAGGTTGATGTCGTTACAACCGGAACTTTTTCTCCCATGTGTTCATCAGGCATGATTTTTAACTTTGCGCAGAAGCCTCCCATGATCAAAGGCCATAAAATATGGCTGGATAATGTCCCCTGTTATGGAGGGCTGGCAGCTGCTGATTCTTTTATCGGTGTAACAGAAACAACGGAAAACGATCCCCTGAACAAGGTTTATCCAGGTACCTTCGCCTATGGAGGAGGGCATGTAATTGAAAATCTCGTCCGGGGAAATTCAGTGCACCTGCGTGTCCAGGGCTACGGCACTGACTGTTATCCTCGAAAGCTCCTGGAAAAGGATGTTACCCTGGGTGAGCTAAAAAGCGCTGTACTCTTCAACCCTAGAAATGCCTACCAGAATTATAACTGTGCAGTAAACCTCACCAACAAGATTAAATATACCTATATGGGACCCCTCCGGGCAAATCTGGGCAATCTCAATTTCGCCACCGCAGGATCTCTTAGTCCTTTATTCAATGATCCATATTTCCTCACCACCGGCCTTGGAACAAAAATTTTCCTCGGAGGAGGTACAGGATATGTAATCGGTGAAGGCACTCAGCACAATCCTGATCCCCCTCGTAATGAACGCGGCATCCCAAAGATGCCGTCAGGAACATTGATGGTTAAAGGCGATTTAAAGAAGATGAACCCCAGATATATTCGCGGAATCAGTTTTGCCGGATATGGATGCTCCCTTTCTGTAGGTCTTGGCATTCCCATTCCAGTGCTCAACGAAGATATAGCCTGGTATACCGGTGTTGACGATGCGGATATCCATATGCCGGTTATTGATTATGGATACGAATACGGAGCAGGAAAGGCAAAGATACTGGCTTATGTAACATACGAGGAACTCCTTTCCGGAAATGTAGAGATCAATGACAAAAAGGTATCCACTGTCCCCCTTACCAGTTACTCCATGTCTCTGGAGATAGCAGATCAGTTAAAGGAGTGGATCCAGGCGGGTGAGTTTTTTCTTACCCAGGCGCAGGATAAAATTGAATCCAACTGACAGGCTGCGTAAATACCTTTTATCCTGTTCTCCCCTGGCTATAGCTCTGTCCGGTGGAATTGACAGCTCAACTCTTACTTTTTTCTGTCATGCAAACGGTATTGAATTTACATCTTATACTTTCAGCGGGGAACACATAACACCTTATGAGATGGAACATGTACAGGGCTGGGTAGCAGAAAATTCCATACCACATGTATTTATACCATGCCGGCCCCTCAATAACCCAAGGGTGGCCTCCAACACCAGGGATCGATGCTATTACTGCAAATATGATCTTTATTCCAGGCTGAAAAGTTCGGTTGATTCCGGTACAACGATTATAGACGGGACCAACGCTTCTGATCTTAAAAAATACAGGCCCGGTCTGTATGCCCTTAATGAACTGGAAATCAAAACTCCCTTTGCAGGCACTGGATTTGACCGCCCTATGGTGGAAAAACTGGCATGGGACATGGGTATGAATATCCCGGTATTTTCCAGGTCCTGTCTTTTTACCCGTTTCCAGTATGGATACCACCTGAATCCCTTACTGGTAAAGAGATTGGGCAGAGCTGAGGACTTTCTACTCAAAGCCGGCATTTTCTCCTTCAGGATAAGGTTTCATACGGACGGTACCATACTGGTGCAAGTGGCTTTTTCTGAAAAAAAAGCCTTTTTAAACATTAAACCAGGTTTTCATGCTTTAATGCAGGAATTATGTTTTTATCCCTACCAGGTGCAATACATGGAATTTAGCAGGATAAGCGGTTATTTTGACCGAGGCTGAGCATACTTTCTGTCATGCTTACCCTGAAAAAAATATATACAGGAATAAACGAGGTTTGATCATGCATGAAGTAAGTTTCGACCAGGTTATCCAGGACTATCTCACAGGCGAGGACCTTCAGATGACCACTTATGAGGATATTCGCCAGGCCCTGGCCCGTATACTGGTTGAGGAAAAAGGTTATCCTCAGGAGAACATCGTCCCCAGGTACAAACTCTTTCTAGGTCTGGATGATGTTGATTACTCCGTTAAACTTGATTTTGTAGTTATGCTGAAGGGCCAGCCGGTATTGATACTAGGTTTCTGTCCAGGAGCAGTTTCCACATATATTACGCAGTACGTAAGCGCAGCCCGAATCTTTCCCGGGGGACCGGTTCCCTTTGTCCTGGTTACCGACTCCAGGGACGCTTCACTGGTAAGGGTGGGAGATAAGAAGGAAATATGCAGGGGTTATCATTGCATCCCTTCCTGGATTCACCTGCAGGAAATACTCAAGGAGTGCCCAGCCTTCACCATCACACCTGAAAGGCAAAACAAGGAAAAGAGGGTAGCCTATGCCATGTTCGCCCTAAGTGATGGATACTGTTCATCACGGTGCGATATCACCACTGATAAATCTCCGGAAGGTTCATAGATTCTATGGACTGAACAAGGGTCTCCCTGTCTACAGCAGCAGTACCCACCTGTCCCACAACCAGGCCCGCAGCAAAATTGGCCGTCATACAAGCATCGGGCAGAGAGTATTGAGCCTGCAGGCAGATACCCATGGTGGCTATTACTGTATCTCCTGCCCCGGTAACATCATAGACCTTCCTGGCGCTTGTGGGAAAATGCAGGGTATCTTTGTTGCTTCTAAAGAGGACCATACCTCTGGGACCAAGGGTTATAAGCAGGTTTTCCAGGTTTTTCCTCTTCATTATTTTTTTTCCCGTGCTGATAATATCCTTATTGGAGCTTATTTTTGTGTTGCTCCCTTCTTCGGCTTCTTTCTGGTTTGGAGTCATTAGAAACAGGTCTTTATATTCCCTGAAATTTTTTGTTTTTGGATCCAGCACCACTTTATATTCCTGCAGAGATGAAAGAGTTTTTCTGTTGATCATTCCTTTACCATAATCCGATACCAGTACATATTCCCCGAAGCCTTGTTTTTCTATCTCCTTGCTTATTTTTGATAAAAGCCCTGGCTCAAGATCATTGCAGTTTTCCTGATCCACTCTGACAATCTGCTGACTGTTGCCTATCACCCTGGTTTTAACCGTGGTCTTTCTATTTTTGGAGATGATCAAGGAGTGCTCTATTTCATCTCTTTCCAGCAGCTTTTTGATTTCTCTGCACTGATCATCGTCTCCTGCGATACCCATCAGTACAGGTTCTCCCCCCAGACTTTTTATGTTTCTGGCCACATTTCCAGCTCCCCCCAGGCTGTATGTTTCCTTTTCCACAAATACTACCGGAACAGGTGCCTCGGGTGAAATCCTGGATACTTCCCCCCATTGATAATGGTCCAGCATGATATCGCCGATAACCAGCAGCCTTTTTCCCTGAACTTTGTCCAGGTTCTGTATCAATTTTTGTTTGGTTTCCATTTTTAAGAAGTTTCAGAATGTTTATTTTCTATCCCAAGGCAGATTAAAAGAGATTCAAGTTCGTCCTCGCTTTTGTATTGCAAGACAACTTTACCTTTTTTTTCATTACCCTGCATATGAACATTTATTTTGTCATGCACCTTTTCTTTTATCCGTCTTTCCAGTGAACTGACAAAATCATTTTTTTTGTTCCTGTTTTTTATTTTCTTTTCCATGGTTATTTTTTTTACCAGGTCTTCCGTCTGTCTCACTGACAGGTTTTTGGATACAATTTTTTCAGCAGTATCCAGCATCAGATTTTCATCTTTGATCCCCAATAGACACCTGGCATGTCCTGGACTTAACGACCTGTCTTCCAACATTGCTCTGATTTTTTGAGGGAGTCTGATAAGCCTTAGAATATTGGCCAGCTGTGATCTGCTTTTGCCGATTCTGTCCGCCAGTACCTCCTGGTTTATGCCCAGTTCTGTCTGCAGCCTTTGCAGAGCATAGGCCTGTTCCATAGGATTTAAATCCTCTCTTTGCAGATTTTCAATAAGCGCTATTGCAAGAACCTGATTATTATCATAATCTCTCACCAAGGCCGGGATGGTGTTCAGGCCGGCTTCAATGCTTGCACGCCATCTTCTTTCCCCGGCTATGATCTCATACTCCTGGTTTTCATTCCTGCGCACCAGTATCGGCTGGAGTACTCCATTTTCTTTGATTGATGCAGCCAGCTCATGAATACTTTCTTCTGCGAAGTTTTTCCTGGGCTGAAAGGGATTTGGCTTGACTTTTTGAACACTAAGTTGAACGCTGTCCGTGTTCTTTTCCTCATAAAATGATGGTTTGATGAGGGCGTCCAGCCCTCTTCCCAATCCCTTTTCTTTTTTTTGCATTTTATTTTTCCTGTATTATATTGATTTAAATTTAAGTTAAGGAGGTTTTATGAATAGCAAAATGTCTGTACAACCTTTCTATAGTGAGACGGGTCAGCTCACCGGAGTATGGATACCGGCCGAAAAATGGCTTAAGCATCAGGATGATCTGGAAAACATACTGCTTAAGCAGGAAAAAAAATCCGCATTGCCAGCAGAACCATTGGCAGAATGGAAAAATTTTTTAATGTACTGGGATTTTAATTACCCTGTTGAAAAAAAAGTTGAGTGCAAGAGCTGTGGTTCAGAAACCAGCGACTGGACCGAGGATAACCCGAAGAAATTTCATTTGAGAAACGCCAGTCTTGGCGGTCTTGTAGCTTTTATGTGCCTTGGTTGCCAGTCCAGGGTTACAAAAAAGCATTTCAAGGACCATATTCTCTATGAATGTTCAGATTTAACATGTGAAATAAAGTAGACTCTTCATGGACCCCTGCCGATTTATTCATGTGATAATATGCGGCTGAATCGATATCAGGCAAAGGTGCCATGGGCTTCATTACAGCTTGATGACCTTTGCCTGATACTTTATTGCAGTCTCCTTACAACCTCTCTGGCCAGCCTTAGATATGCATGGGATCCAGTTGACCTTATGTCATACGCCAGAACAGGCCTGCCGTGACTTGGTGCCTCTGAAAGACGGACATTTCTGGGAATAATACTTTCCATTGTTTGAGCCTGAAAATGCTTTTTGATTTCTTTAATGACCTGGTGACAGAGCCTGTTTCTTTTATCAAACATGGTCAGGGCCACCCCGAGCAATTCCAGGTCATTATTCAGTCTTTTTCTTATAAGTTCGAAGGTTTCGAACAGTCTGGCAATACCCTCCAGGGCATAATATTCGCATTGCATGGGAACCAGTAGACGGTTGGACGCACACATGGCATTGATGGTAATCATTCCCAGGGAGGGAGGGCAGTCCAGTATAACGTATTCGTACGGCCTGCTGATCTCCTTAAGGAGGTTATACAGATAATATTCCCTGTCCTGCCTGTCGTTCAGCTCCAGTTCAGCAGCAACCAAATCCTTGTTAGAAGGTATTATGTCCAGATATTTCATTTCTGTTTTTCTGATTAGCTGAGCTGGATCCGCTTCCCCTGTAAGCCCGTGATACAGAGAATATTCCAAGGAATCTATATCCAGCCCCAGTCCGCTGCTGGCGTTGGCCTGAGCGTCACAGTCCACCAGGAGCACTTTTTTTTCCATTATTGCCAGAGATGCCGACAGGTTTACCGCTGTTGTAGTTTTGCCTACACCGCCTTTTTGGTTGGCAACCACAATATTCCACTGCAATGCTTTTCTCCTTGTCCAAACTTAATGTTTCACGTGAAACATTAAGTTTGAGTGATAAGTATAACTAGAATGAAGGTAAAATATGTCATTCCAACGTGGCAGAAATATAAACAATTAGAAGGAAAGCAGTCGGAATGAAAAGTGCTCTAGCCGCTTGCTGATTCTGGTCATTAGCAAGTAAGCCAAAAAAAAACAAGCCTGATTGATTTGCAGCAATCAGGCTTGTTGGGTGTGCAGTGCCTCGCTATAATTTTTAGAATCCCTTGAATGTCTCCAAAGGAAGACGTCAGTAAGCAGAAGGCAGGGTCGAATTTCTGGTTATTAAATCAATGATTCTGAGTTAATTGCCGGCTATAAAAGTCCAGGCTTCTCTAATGGAGTCCATCAGCTGAACTGCCTCCTCAAACTGGCTGTTTTTCACTGCCAGCAGAAGCTGGTCAGCCAGATGACTGAAGTCCTCGGCTTCTGCCAGCCATGATTCGTCAGCGTGCATGGGCAGAGTCCTGGCTGCACGAACAAACTCCTGAACCTCTTCAAAGCTGGGCATCTGGTTTTCATTTTGATACTGCAATATATCCTGAATCAAAGAGTCTATACGGGTATTTAATGTAATGGTCTTCATTTAAGCACCCTTGAATCACAAGAGATCTTCAGCTTTTATTTTCAGTGTCCAGAGGATCTGGCGGTACGTCAGGTTCCGGCAAGTCTTCAGGATCAATACTGGTTGACCCCTGGGCATGCTCAGACATGATGGGCCCTAGTCCTCTGAATAAATCTATAGGTATGGGTATGACCGTTGCATTTCTGCCTTCAGATGTCATTTCCCGCATGGTCTGCAAATAACGCAGCTGTAGCGCCTGTGGATAGGCGGAGATAATCTGGGCTGCCTGGGTCAGCCTTTTGGCTGCCTGGAATTCGCCTTCTGCACTGATAACCTTGGCCCTTCTCTCGCGCTCTGCCTCTGCCTGGGCAGCCATGGCCCTCTGCATTTCCTGGGGCAGATCGATGTGCTTGAGTTCTACTGTGGTCACCTTCACACCCCAGGCATCAGTCTGTTCGTCAAGGATGGACTGAATTCTGGTATTAAGCTTCTCTCTTTGTCCAAGAATCTCATCAAGTTCTGAAGCGCCGCAAACTGTTCTGATGGTGGTCTGCGAGAGCTGGGAAGTGGCGAAGTGGTAATCTTCTATTTCCAGAACCGCGTGTTGTGGAGACATGATTCTGTAATATAGAACAGCGTTAACCTTGATAGTGACATTGTCCTGGGTAATGACTTCCTGATGGGGAACATCCAGTGTGACAATCCTCAGGCTGGTGCGGACCATCTTATCCAATACAGGAATCAGAATGATGATGCCTGGGCCTTTAACTTTCAAAAAACGTCCCAGTCGAAAAATTACTCCACGCTCATACTCGTTGAGGATCCTGATGGCATTCATCAAGAATAGAACAACAAGTATAAGTACCGGTAGAACATAAGTTAGCATTGGTTCCTCCTGCTGAGATTAAACTGGTTTTATATGTATGGTCAGTCCCTCGACCTTGTCCACCTGAACATCCTGGCCGGGCTGCAGAGAAAGCATTTCCTCTGACTGGGCTCTCCATATTTCACCCCTTACCTTAACCTGGCCTTGCCTGCCGGACCAGCTGACCACTTTGGCCGTGGTGTCAGGTAATCCAATCTGGTGTGTCCTGGGGGCCATCTGAGATTTGCCGATGAGATAGGCCAGAGCAAGTAAAACCACTGTGAGTATGAGTATAACAGGAATAATTGTCATAGTGGGTATCTGAAAATAAGGATGTTCTGCATCGAATAAAAAAAGTGATCCAAAGAAAAAACTAGCCAGTGCAGCCATGGTCAACAGGCCGAAAGTTGGAAAGTTGATTTCCAGGATGATAAATATAAATCCCAGAATTAGCAATAAAATTCCTGCAATATTGGTGGGCAGAACCGCCAGGGAATAAAGGCCCATGATCAGGCACATGGATCCAATAACCCCGGGAAAAATGGCACCCGGGTTGGACAGTTCGAAAAAAAGCCCGGCCATGCCGGCCAGAAATAAAATATAGGCGATCTGAGGGTGCAGGAGCCAGGAGAGCACCTTGTATTTAAAGCCAGGCTCGAACTGGACAATACTTACTTCATCACTTTCAAAGGTAACTTCCTCGCCATAAACCAGAAGACCCTTTTTGCCCAGCTGACTTAAAAGATCATCCAGGGAAGTGGCAATGTGATCGATTACTCTAAGCTGCAAGGCTTCTTCTGCATCGATATTGGCTGCTTCGGTAACAGCCTTTTCGTACCACTCCGCGTTTCGACCCTTGTCTTTGGCCACGGTTCGAACAAGGGAGAGCATTTCATTTATAATCTTCTGCTGCATGGTTTCATCCTGTTCCTCGCCACCCATGGTTACAGGTGAAGCTGAACCTATGGTGGTCTGAGGGCTCATGACCGCATGGTCAGAGGCGGCCACAAGAAAAACACCTGCAGAAGTGGCCCTGGCCCCGGGGGGATCCACCCAGACAATCACCGGCAACTCGGAAGCCAGCATGTCCTTGATCATGTTGCGCATGGATTCCACCAGACCTCCTGGAGTATCAAGCCGGATCATGAGGGCAATAAAATCCTCATCGTGAGCGCGACTTAATGAGTCCTGAAGCAGCTCTTCGGTGGCAGGAGTAATGGGTCCGTCTATATCCACCTTGAGGATCTGGTGAGATGCGGGTTCCCTGTCGGCAAACACCAGGTTGAAGGCCAAAAGTATAAGCGAGGCCAGAAAACAGATTTTAAAAATCTTCATGGTATTCTCTTTGGTTGATATTGCTGTTTAAGCGTTATGAGAGTGATAAGCTGTTGATCATCCGCCATACGAAATTTTTAAGAACACGATTATCAGGCATTAAAGCGTCTATGGATGGTAGTGCCATGATGGAAAAGCGGCCTGAAACCCACTTGCCGTAAGTAAAGCTTTCCCCGGGGAGCAGTATCTTAAAAGCCGCTGCTCCAAAACAAAAAATATAAACTGGATTGATTCTGTCCATAGCTGAATAAAAAAAATCCTTGTCTGGAATAGTCTTATCAGAAACATTTCTGGTTACCGGCCAGTAAGTATATGAACAGGCATCCCATCCCATACTGGTGTGTATGGATGAAAGGAGCCTGGCTCTTTGGGTGTTTAAACCACAGCAAAGGTCTTCATAAAGTTCATGGTAGGTCCATACAGTGTATGAAGGCCGATACCAAGAATCAAGTAAAGGCTCGCTGCTGTACTCAGCAGTATCAGCCTGACTGGAGCGGACAGAGGAAGAGGTCAGTTGGGAATTGGATAAAGATACAGGTTCATGCTGCGGCTGACCGGCATTGGTTTCAGTCTTGAAGAGATATCTGATGCCTAGCTTTTCCAGTCTGGCAGCTGCAGGATGCGAATTTACAATTCGAGTATCCAATCCGCTATCCTCCAGGCGATTTTCTGTTTGGAAAGCTTTGGAAGATATTCCATTCTGCCGCTTTTATCCATAATCAGGACCTGATTATCTTCAGAGCCGAACGGGGTTGAATCTGAAGAAACCTGGTTGGCCACTATAAGGTCCAGGGATTTTTGACTCAATTTGGCAGAAGCGTTATCTTTGAAATTTTCTGCTTCTGCAGCAAAGCCGACAATTTTTTGAGCCCTTGTTCTGGATGCGCTCATTTCCGCAAGAATATCAGGAGTTGGGTTCATTTTTACCTGTAATGAAGCATACCCCTTTTTTTTGAACTTCAAGGTTGAGGCCTTTTCAGGTGCAAAATCAGCAACTGCGGCACTGAAGACACCCAGGTCGCATTCAGGCCACAGCGTGCTGCATTGAGAATACATCTCACTGGCAGTTGTAACTGAGTTTATATGAAAATCAGGTAAAGGCAATAAAGGAGACATGGGACCGTGAACAAAATTAATTTCTGCTCCCCTCAGCCATAGTGCTAAAGCTATGGCCAGGCCCATCCTGCCGCTGGATGGATTGCTCCAGTAGCGTACCAGGTCGAAATATTCGTGGGTGGGACCTGCTGTTATAAGAACTTTTCGGGAGACAAGGTCCTTCTTGGTAATTTCTCTGAGGCATAAGTAATATAAAACTGCAATTTCTGGAAACCTGCCCTGTCCATGCTCTCCGCAGGCTACCTGTCCACTTTCCGGATCTACCACCTCATGGCCCAGGTCACGAAGCCGGCGGATATTGCGCCTGGTGGCGGCATTTTCCCACATGTTGGGGTTCATGGCCGGGGCAAAGTATACACTGCCGGGGTAGGACAATATCTGCGTGGACAAAAGATCGTCAGCTATTCCTGAAGCTGCTTTGGCCAGGATATTGGCGGTTGCAGGGGCCACCATGAAGGCATTGGGGGCAAACTGGGAACTCAGGTGAGCAAAGGGCAGTTCAACAGGAGAATAGTCGGGAGTATATAAAGGATCAATGCCAACGGCGCTCAAAGTTAGAGGTCCTATAAAAGCACTTCCGGCGCTGGTTATGGTGGCGCTGACTGAAATGGAGGATTTCTGCAGCAAGCGTACAAGGTCAATGGCCCTGTAAGCTGCAACACTGCCGGTAATACCCAAGTGTACCCGCTGACCCTGGTACTGGTCAAAAATCATGTAGGGACTTGAAAGCATATGCCTGATTCATTTTTAAATATTAAAAATCAGATTTTCGGTGAAATCCATATCTGCAGCTCGGTTCTGATCCTGCCGTCAATGATACGGATGATGCAGAGTCTGTCGTCCTTGGCAAAAGTCTGAATCTGGGTTCCATACTTGATATAGCTCAAGAGCTCCCAACCTTCGTTGGGCAATGCCGTGAGAAAGTAGTTAAACAGAGATTCGCTGTCCACTCTGCCGGTGTAGGTAAGCATCCCGGCTTTAATTCCCTGAGACTCGAAAAGAATGGAACCATCCCTGGCTATACTCATTTCCCTGGGAATGGGTATGTCCTCAAAATCATAGTAGCGGTGAGCAGAAGTATCCCTGGTCTTCAGTTCGTCAGATTCAGATACCGGCTCGAAAGTATGCGGCTCTGGTTCCCTGGTGGCCCAGCATCCGGATAAAATGAAAATCATCAGTAAGACTAATATTGTTCTCCACATGCCTGTACTCCAATGGTTAATAATTTATCCAAGGCAGAATCAATTTCATGGACGCCCTGTGCATGGTTGATGTGCCCTGCAAAGAAAAGCCGGTCACAATGAACAATCCCAAGCAATAGGCAGGTCAGTAAAACCTGACAGTTTCAGAGAAATACTTTAGAAGTGAATCTGGCAATTGACTTATAAAATATTACATCTATTTGGATAACAAATTTTGCTCAAAAGCGAAATCTTCCTGGATCTTGACCAGTTCGTCAAAACGGATATCTGCTCCGAGTATGGCCAGGATCTCATCAAATTCGCTGAAAACGGGAATAGAAGCTGTCAGACACAACTTGCCTGTAAAATGAGATTTATAAAAGTCGGTTATATGCATTTTTCCGGTTTTAACGGGGCGAATAAACCACTCCCTGTCGGACAGGTTGATTCCTGGATCAATCTGCCTGTACTTGGACAAATCCCCTATATCGCTAACATTCCAGGTCATAAGGCAACCGTTGATGTCGGTGATATACATATACTGGATAAATGGATACTCTTTTAAGAACTCCTGCATTTTGTTGTTGATGCTCTCAATATCAAGAGAAACCATCTCAGGCTGAGAGGCCAGATCCTGGATGATTTTCTTGAGTACCCTGTGAGCAAGCTCCTTCAACTCATCAAAGGATGAAGAAAACAGATCAGGCAGGTAGCGGCGGACCAACTGATTCATCTCCTCGTGGGAAAAGTTGGTAGTGCGGCCCTGGTTGTAGGATTTTCTGATCTTATCGTAAATCTTTCCAACAGCCGGGTGCCTTTTGTCCACCTTCTGATCTTCAGAAAGATCCAGGTAGTGGTTTATCCAGTAGGCCACACCAGCCTTCCCGGTTTTATCGGTGATAATAATGGGGATGGACCTGTGCAGGATCTGCTCGGTGTCGAATATATTGTATATCTCCTCGTTTTTCATAAGCCCGTCTACATGAATACCGGCACTGGTGGCATTGAAGTCCCTGCCCGCGAAAGGATAATTGGCCGGAATTTCAGCACCAAGATTTTTATGAAAATATCTGGCCAGTTCGGTGATTACCGGTGTGTACGCTGCATCATCATCACTGGTCAGGGATATATATTCCATGACCAGGGCTTCCAGGGGAGCGTTGCCTGTGCGCTCGCCTATGCCAAAGAGAGTGGAGTTCACTGCACTGCACCCGTAAAGCCAGGCTGTTGCAGCGTTTATAAAGGCCTTGTGAAAGTCGTTGTGGCCATGCCACTCCAGTGCTTCTGGAGGTACCTTGGCTTCGTGGGTGAAAGCCCGGACAATTTTGGCCACACTTCTGGGCAGTGCTGATCCCGGGTAAGGAACTCCGTACCCCATGGTGTCGCATAGACGGATTTTCACTGGAAGCCCTTTTTGCTCTGAAAGTTCCATCAGCTTCTGGGCATAAGGAATGCAGAAACCGTAGATATCCGCCCTGGTTATGTCCTCAAAGTGGCATCTGGGAATTATATCCCAGTCAAGTGCCGCCTCTACAAGTGCCAGGTAATCGTCCATTGCCTGCTGACGGGTTTTGCCAAGTTTCAAAAAGATGTGGTAATCCGAAACCGAGGTCAGCATGCCGGTTTCCTTGAGCCCCATATCCTTGACCAGCTTGAGATCGTCTTTGTTAGCCCTGATCCATCCGGTGATCTCGGGATACCTGTGACCTTTCTCCAGGCAGGCCTCAACTGCTTTTTTGTCCTTGTCCGAGTAGAGAAAGAATTCACTCTGGCGGATCAGCCCGGAATGACCTCCCAGACGGTGCAGAAATTCATATATATCTGCAATCTGGTTAACGGTAAAAGGTGGCCTGGCCTGCTGCCCGTCTCTGAAGGTGGTGTCAGTAATGAATATCTCCTCCGGAGGACGGGGCAGAATAAAAGAGTCGTCAAAGGATATGCGGGGGACATGATTATAGGGGTAAAGGTCTCTTAAGAGTTGCGGTGCCTGGACATCCTGCAGATCATAGCGCTGTTTTGCGGTGTTTTTATGATATAAAAAATCAAACATATATCCTCCACTTTTTCATATTTTTTTGATACTTAGCAGATCAAGTCAAGTGTAGCAAGAATCATTTGAAATGCAGGTGCAGCTTATTGTCGTCCGGCCTGTCAAATGGCTGATTTTGTCGGGTGAGGGCTAATTTAGAGAGTTGTTGAAGGCAGTTTGAAAGATCTGAAGAAAAAAGCCCCGGAAAGACCGGGTCTTTTTTAAGGATATTGTGTTGGTTGTTAAAAACTCCAGCCCGGATCCTCCCTCAAATCTGCAGGCAGCATTGCACCTTCAACCGGCAGGGAGGGTCTTGGAGCACCGGCTTCACGCCTGCTTTCTGTGAGCTGACTCTTCTGAAAATCCCTGGGAATGCTGAAGACCTGGTCCGGATAAATAAGGTCCGGGTTGCTGATTTGGTCCCTGTTGTCCTTGTATATCAAGGGCCACATAAAGTTATCATTTTAAATCTGTGTGTACTCGGCTATCCACCACAGGCATTCGTCCTTTTCAACAGTGTGTGGATTTTATTGTCAATAAATTTACTCAAATATCAAATAAAGTCAACAGAAACGTGGTTTCTGGCGGCTTGCGCCTCGGTTTTCCAGCCTCCTCGCTCCAGGCTGCTGGCAGCCAGTTCATAGAGTTTCACCGGATTATTACCGTATATGGCAGTAATCAGGTCCGGGTACGAGGATTTAAAAATCTCGCGCACCAGTTCCTCCTGGGCAAAGAGGAAACGTGCCAAAAGGGGATTATCTTCATGTGCCGGAAGATATAAAATAAATAGTCTGCGGCAGTGAAAAAGTATGAACTTTATCCTGGAGATTTCTCGGTTGATGCTTTCCCTGGTCTGGTCCAGCACATTGATAAGTTCCTGACTGATAAGCTGTTCTTCAGGGGTGATTTCAGGGCTGGAATAACGGGTTTCGAACCAGGGACGATAATTTTCCTGCTGATAGGCATCTTCTCTTAACTTCATGCACTCATGAAATATATAACCTATGCACCAGTCAAGGTATGGACCGATTTTTCCGGCTCTCTGGTCGTTGCGGAAAAGTATGTGGGAAGTGTCCTTCAGACGCCACAGCTGTCCCTTGTTCATTCCCTCGCCCAGCAACTCTTTAAAAAAGTCGAAGCTTACATGCCCGGATTGCTCATGGGAGTCAAATTGGTTAAAAAGATGTCTGCTGACCTGGCAGAAATCACGCATGACATCCCTGACAAATTCGGGAAGTTTGGCTTCAATCCAGGATTTATGCATATATTGGCTCAGGCTCCCGTTTACCGTGAAAATGAAAATACACCCTTTTTCCTCACTTGATTTTTTCACTGGCTTAAAGTCTTGTCAACATTTTTAAGATCTTAGCTGAAGAATATGCCCAGAAATATTGCTCTTCTTTCTGTACTGGCATCCCTTCTGACCCTGGGGCTTAAATTCGGAGCTTTCTGGGTTACCGGATCAGTGGGACTATTGTCCGATGCCGTGGAAACCCTGGTAAACCTTACAGCCAGCATTGTAGCAGTTATCGCCCTGACTGTAGCCTTCAAGCCGGCCAACAGGAAGTTCAATTACGGCCACGACAAGGCAGAGTATTTCGCCGGAGGCCTTGAAGGAGGCCTTATACTGGTTGCGGCGGCAGGAATCATCTACTCTGCCGTGGGAAGGCTCATGCAGCCGCAGGCCCTGGAAAATCTTCTTCTGGGCATAGGGATATCCGTGGTGGCGGCTTTGATCAATCTGGTGGTGGCCAGAATTATGCTCAGGGCTGCCAGACATTTCGATTCCATTACCCTGGAAGGGGATGCCAAACACCTCATGGCCGATGTCTGGACCACCACCGGGGTGATTCTGGGCCTGGGGATCATAATGTTCTACCCGCAACTGGTGATCCTGGATTCCATAATTGCCGTAATAATCGCCCTGAATATCACCAGGTCCGGAATCTGCCTCATAAAGAGATCCATGCACGGGCTCATGGATGTTTCTCTGCCCAGGGAGGAAGTGGATCTGGTGGAAAAACACATCCGCAGGCATGCCGGGGAGCGTGCGGCTTACCATGGCCTGCGCTCAAGGAAATCCGGGTCCAGGCGGTTTATAGATTTTCACCTGCTTCTGCCGGGAGACAGAACCATCCGCGAAGGTCATGATATCTGCTGCAGAATTGAAGAGGGTATCGAGAAGGAGTTGCCCAAATCACAGGTGACTATTCACGTGGAGCCGGAAGAAGACAGGGCTTCCTGGGACGGGGACCAGGTGGGAGGAAGAAAAAGCAGTCCTGAGTCCAGGCAGTGTGCTTCAGGGCAGGAAAGCAGGCCTCGAAACCATGGCGGAGACGGATAAATACCGGCTGCTAATCCAGCCTGGCAAACTGCTCGATCTTGTCCCGGTAGGAGGTGATGCCCATGGTCAGCCCCCGGGCCATGTACCGCATAAAGTCATCATTCTGCAGAAGCCGCATGTCCTTTTTATTGGTCATGTAGCCCATCTCCAGCAAGATGGCCGGCATCTGGGCCCCCATGAGCACATAAAAAGGGGCCTGGCGTACACCGTTGGTGTCCAGGTCAGTAAACATCCCTCTGGTACTGTCCAGGGTGACCTCGTGGACCTTCTTGGCCAGGTCCCGGGATTCGCTGATTTTGGAGCTGAGCATCAGGTCGGTTAATATATACTGCAGGTCGGAAATTTTCTGGGTGGAAACGGCATTTTCCCTGGCTGCCACACGCTTGGCATCTTCATCCTGGGCAAAGTTCAGATAATAGACCTCAAAGCCTCGGACATTGGGATTTCTATGGGCATTGGCGTGCACAGATATGAATAGGTCCGCCTTTTTGGAGTTGGCCATGGCGGTGCGTTCCTCCAGGGGAACGAAGACATCCTCTGTGCGGGTGTAGAGTACGTCGAAACCTTCCTGTTCCAGCTTGCGGCCCAGAACCCTGGACATCCTCAGAACAATATCCTTTTCCTTGAAATTGCCTGCAACAGCACCCGGATCCTTACCTCCGTGCCCCGGATCTATCATGATGGTCTGAACCTTGAGCCCCAGCTGTTCCAGGAGGCTTCCTGAAGACAGCCGGGCCCGTTCAGGATCCAGGGAGACTTCCGGTTCGCCTTCAACAGTATGTAGAACCTGACGCTCTTCAGGGGAGTAAACATCCACAACTATGCGAAATGGATTTTCCAGGGCAAAGACCCTGAAATCGTCCAGTTCGTCGATATCCAGGACCACCCTGGACTTATCCTCGGTATGCTGTGCGGACCTTATGCGGTTTAAAATACCGTCAGCAATGTTTTCTTCCCCGGCGATCTTTTCTCCCTGTCTTGTTTTTTCCAGGTCGATAAAAAGCCTGTGCGGGGTGCCCAAGTCCTCATCCGGTTTTAGAAGTTTGTGGTAATAATCCACCTGCGCATCCAGGTCCAGGACAATGCGGGTATATTCATCAGAGCTCCAGTGACGTATGTCTACAAGCCTGGCTGTCCTGGAATCGGTATCCGCCCGGTCCTGCCGTGGCGCATCTGTTATGTTTGAGTCTGTAATCGGCCTTTCCTCCAGAAAGGGTTGCCGGGTCTTTTGCGGTTCGGATACTGTATCCAGGTCCAGGGAGGCGCTTTTGCCATTTATTTTTTCCAAGTTTTTGCGGTCCAGTTCCCTGAGAGCTTCCTGGGCCGCGTCTTTTTTGGAGCTGGAAGAATGGTTGTATACAACACGCAGATATTCCAGGTAGGCCTGGGCGGAATCGCGATGATGGCGGAGTTGTAGCTCTGCCCTGCGATACTGAGAGCGACCGGCAAAGTCGGTACCGGGGTGTTCTCTTACGGCTCGTGTATAGAATTCCTCGGCCTTTTCAAAATCCGAGGGCAGAAAGGATTTTTTGCCCAGTTCCTGGTAGGTGCGCCCCAGATAATAAAGGGCCTGGGCCTTTTGTTTTCCTTCCGGGTCTTCATCCAGTGCCTGCTGGAATCTGTCCGCAAGGCTAAGCCAGTGCGAGCGATACTTGTTTCGATTTTCGTCGTCTATAAGTTTTTCCAGTTCCTGCACTGCGCTCTGCATCCCGGCAGACAGGAAGCACGGGGTGCAAAGAGCCAGCAGCAAGGCTGCAATGAAGAAGAATAAAAGCCTTTTTATACTCATGGTCATTCCACGGTTACGCTTTTGGCCAGATTGCGGGGCTGATCTACGTCTTTGCCCAGGTACACGGCCATTTCATAGGCAAAAAGCTGCAAGGCCGGCAATGCAAGGAAACTGTTCAATGGATCACCCAGCTGGGGTATTTCCCATTTTTCGTCTATATCTAATTCAATACCGGGATTGGTCAAGGCAATAATCTTACCGTTGCGGGCCCGGACTTCCATGAGGTTGGATACCATTTTATCCAGGAGATGGTTTTGCAGGGCCAGGGCAAAAGTGGGCAACTCCTGCTCGATAAGGGCTATGGGCCCATGCTTGAGTTCACCGGCAGGATACCCATCGGCGTGGATGTAGGAGATCTCCTTGAGCTTGAGGGCACCTTCCAGGGCCAGAGGATAATAGATGCCCCGTCCCAGAAAAAAGAAGCTTCGAGCCCTGGAATATTCAGGGCAGAGTTGTCTGGCCCTCTTCTGCATGCCCGGCAGCTGGGAGGTCAGCGTCTGGGGCAGATTGTCCAGGGTAAACATGCACTGGGCCATCTCGCTGTCGGAAACA